>JAESGE010000102.1_pt1 | contig 88301 bp, 73 predicted proteins | sample 9269601 | NCBI WGS metagenome assembly JAESGE01 (sample SAMN14515569, study PRJNA621662) | algae metagenome | isolation source: Tolypothrix brevis GSE-NOS-MK-07-07A and co-occurring heterotrophs from wet... | place: USA: Grand Staircase Escalante National Monument, Utah | collected 2006-04-16
CCGGTGCATCAAGTGCCTCTGACATGCAAACAGTCACTTATGGCGGACTGTCAGATAAGACCCCAGTCGAATGGAGCTTTTTAAAAAACTACGAAATCTTCAGTCTTTCCCCAGATGGGTCCTTTCCCTTGATGAAAGTCAGTCGCTCGAAAGCCGTCCGATTATCAGACCGCGAAGTTTTGATGGTTGGCGGCGGACGTTGTTACCGAGTTTCACTTTCAAACCACTATGAACGAGCAGCATTTTGAAGTCAGCATCCATGAAAAAGCGATCGCGCAGATTGAACGTTGACGCGATCGCCTTTCCGAAGTGTGAAAACTCAGCAGCCTTAACGCGGAAGCTGGGTTTTGACCCCAAATAAAATCAGAGCTAATCAAATCATGACAGATAAGTACATCGAAAGACAAATCAAATTCTACGAGTCAGCCACATCTAAAGAAGCCCAAAACGATGCTCTTTACCGCCTGGGGACTCATTTAGAGCTAGAAGCTGTGCCTTGCAACGGTAACGCCAACCTCACAGAAGAGCAGCGGGAAATTATTCTGGATGCAGTTCGTAAAGGGGGCAACAATGAGTAAACCTTTTAACCAAAACCTGTACTCATCATGCCGGAAAGCTTGTGAAGAGCGCGGCGTACCCGAAGACTTAACCGAAAAAGCATCCATGATAATCGCCAGTGATGAAGCGTTAAAACCCGACTTGGGACGCACTCCTGAAGACCAGGAAGTTATGAAACAAGTCTTGCCCTACCTGCAATCTGGAGGAAAAACAGAATGAAAGAGAGCGACCCCACCCTAATATTCTTAGGGGTGGCGGCGCTCGGCGTCGCCATCTGGTTGTACAACTCAAACACTGACTCGCAGACGGCACTTAATCAGTGTAACAACGACTTTCGAGCATTTAAAGAGGGGGTACTTTATGGCAGATAATTATTGGGTACCGATGCGGCTCCCATCCCCCAAAGAAATTGCCAAATACGCACTTTGGGGAACCGGGAGAATAATGTTATCAGGCTGGTTGTTTGGACTGTACGGCGTCACAGCCGTCTGTAAGGTGACAATCAATGTAGCAGAAATGACACGACTAACCACACTGCAACTATTGAAGGTTTACGACCAACTGCCTTATATGGGTGCAGCCGTCCAAAATATCATCGACGTGTCTGCAACGACTGTTACAGAAGAGTTTGACATCATCACCGATATCGTTGCCGCAACTGAAGGCAAGCAAGTAATGGTCATAGGGGAGATGGGGACGGGCAAGTCAACCATTGCCCAATACTTCGCTTATAGCGTTGGTGGACGTGTCAAAGTATACGAATGCGAGGGGACACCTACCGACTGGCTAGGGCTTGAGGTAATTGGTAAAGGCGAGAATTGGGCGGCTATCGAGCGCGGAATGTTGGAAGATTTAGAGGATTTATCCAACCAAATGAAGACCCGCAACGAACGCGGTGACGGTGCGTTAGAGGGTACGGAACGGGTAATCATCGTTGAGGAGTACCCAGAACTGGTTTCTAAAGTCCCATCATCGGGTGAATGGTTAGAGCGTCATGCTAGGAGGGGTCGCAAAGCACGCCGCTTTACGGTTTTACTCTCGCAGTACGATCGCGTTGCCGCTTGGGGACTTGAGGGTAAGTCAGATTTAGCAGACGCTTTTTACCGAATCAGACTTGGTAAAAAGGCTCAAGCGCACGCTAAATCCTTGAAAAATAACGCTCTTGTTGACTGGCTAAAACAAGACCGCTCCCATTGTTTGCTTGATGATAGTCCCTGTAAACTTCCAAATTACAGGGAAATGAAGTCAGCATCAACTCGTTATAGTTCAACCATACTACCACCAAACAGTAACAACCCGATCCAAGACAAAAAGGAGGCAGAAAATGCCCTCAAATCCGCTTCTGGAGCCGATTTGGGGGTAAATTGTTCGAGCAATGATGAGCTACTTTGGCGGGTAATCCAGCGACTTGGAACCGAAAAATCCGACAGTGCGATCGTGACGGAGATTCTCGGTTTCACCGGTAAACGTTACTCGGAAGGTAAAACCGTTTTGGAGAAACTGCGGCGGGAATTTGGGTAAAATTTTGACGCGACACTGGGGGTGGTAATGTATTTTGGCTTTGACGGGAATACAAAAGGTTTTGAAAAAATTCTATCTCGGATTGCCGATAACCATGATGGGGGGAAACACAACCATAAAGAAGTTAGGGCTTATGCCCGTTGCCTGCTGTCCATCCTGCCTGAAATCAATTGCAATTTCAACGTCAAGCCAGAAGTGCAAATATTACTTGCTGCGTTGACTGCCTCCGGATTGCCTCACCGCGATCGCGCTTTTTTAGCGGATTGCATTCTCAAACTATTAGAGGAAAGTACCAACTCAAAAATTGAAAGTACTACTGAAGACACAAACGGTATTCCTTTTTAACCCGCCTGACGAACCGGACTAAAAAAGCCGGCGAAACTCCCGCATTTTTCGGGAGTCGCGGATCGAGTCCAAATCATTCGCCTGTAAGTAGTGCAGTAACTTAGGGCTTTTAACACGAATCAAGCGTAATCGCTTTTAATCTTTCGTAAGCTCGGTTACTACACTATAAAGCAGTTTCCCTCGTAGTGTCATGGGCTTTAGCCCATGACACAGCCTTGAGAGTGAATTAGGCTACGCGCCTTTGGGTGATTCATAGGCTTTTTATACGAGGTTTATTGGTTCCACAAACAACCACACCCAATACATATGAATAAAAGAATTTTGGGGCTTGATATCAGCAAGTCCTCAGTTTCTGCGTGCTTACTCGAAAGTAAGCCGGACGATCCACGTCAATTTTATTATGAATGTCCGTTTAAATTGTTTAGCGCCAACAGTGCAGGGATAAAAGCACTATTGGCGCTAAAACCGGACATTGCAATCATGGAACCGACCGGGGTTAATTACAGCAGATTATGGGGTACACACCTTGCCCGCGCCGGCGTCGAAGTCCGGCTTGTGGGACACAAAGAACTTAGGAGCTACCGGGAACACCATTTAAATTTACCCGATAAAGATGATGATGCCGATGCCTTAGCGCTCGCTTGTTACTACTTTGATTACTTCGATTCTCCCAGACGGTTTGTCCAAATTAGGGACTTTACCACGACCCGGATTCGAGAACTGGTGCTGAGGCTTGCTCACCTCAATCGGGTGCAAAGCCCAATTATCAATCGGTTGCGCCAGGATTTAGCTTGGCAGTTTCCCGAAGTCGCACATGTAAAATCCCGGCGGGCAATTGATGGTGATGTGCCGTTACTGTGGGGTTGGTTGTGTGGTGAACGTAAAAGCAAGCGATATGACGGTTTACGCTCTAACTCTATTGGATTGGGTATTACTAGCACAGTTCGGTATCACGCCAAGCGCATATGCGACTTGCAGCGAGAAGAATACAGCATCGAGGTTGAGTTGCTGCAACTTCTGATCGATGAGAAGTTTACCGTTTACCGCGAGGTTTTTAAAAGCTTTGGTTTCGGCTTACGCCTGGAGGGAATTATACTTTCACAAATTTATCCAATTGAAAATTACTTCGGTGCTGATGACAAGCCAGAGGTGAGAATTCGCAAGGGGCGAAAGTCAGGAAAGCCCACGAAGCGTTACTTATCGCTACGACGATTCCAGAAGTCCTTAGGGCTTGCACCGTCCCTAGAAGCATCAGGCGACAAGAGTAAAGTCAAGATTGTTGGTGGTTCCGACTTGTGTCGTATCGCTTTCTGGCAGTGGGTTTTTACTCGTATTGAACCCAAACACAGCCGTCTTAATAATGAGATTGGTGAGATTCTCGGTAGTCAGTTGGATGCTGAGAAAGCCGCCGGTCGTCCGGTGCGGTTGGTGCGATCGCGCATATCAGCCAAAGCTGCTAAGTTACTATTTCGGGAATTGGTTAAAGTACTATAGTGAAAGATTTCTATTTTGAAATCTGTATCTACGAAGGATTCTTACACAGGCTCAAGCATGACCAACGGCGTAATAATGCAATATTTCCATTGGTACATTCCCGATGATGGTAGCCTATGGAATCAACTGAACAAAACGGCTCACGAGTTAAAGAGTGCAGGCTTTAGTGCTTTATGGCTACCACCAGCTTACAAGGGTACTGGTGGCGGTAGAGATGTCGGATACGGAGTTTACGATTTATTTGATTTGGGTGAGTTTGATCAAAAAGGCAGTGTCCGCACAAAATACGGAACACGCGATCAATATCTGACAGCGATTAAAACGGCTCAAAATGCGGGTATTCAAATTTACGCTGATGTAGTTTTAAACCACAAAGATGGTGGAGATGAAACAGAACGCATCTGGGCACAGGAAATGGATTGGAATGATCGCAACCGTCCAGTCAGCGATTGGTATGAAATTGAAGCTTATACTAAGTACAATTTTTCTGGTCGGGGAGATAAATACTCCAGTATGAAGTGGCATTGGTGGTGGTTTGATTCATTGTCCTACAATGCAATTACCCAAAAAGCGGATAAACTCTATCGGCTCAAAAACAAGCAATTTGAGACAGAAGTTAGCCACGAACACGGGAACTATGACTATTTGCTAGCGAACGACTTGGATATGGGTTACGAGTTCGTGCGTGGTGAGTTGATGTATTGGGGACGTTGGTTTGTTGACACCACAAATGTAGATGGCTTCCGGATTGATGCTGTTAAACATATTCGTTCCGGCTTTTTCCGCGATTGGCTGAACCACTTACGAGTGCATTTTGGCGGGCGAGAATTGTTTAGTGTGGGGGAGTACTGGTCACAGGATGTCAATGCGTTACACGGCTATATAGCAGCTAGTGATGGGCGTTTGTCGTTGTTTGATGTACCACTCCACTTTAAGTTTCATCAAGCAAGTCGCCAAGGTCGTAGTTTTGATATGCGATCGCTTTTTGACAGAACTTTAGTTAAGGAACAACCAAGCAAAGCTGTCACTTTTGTCGAAAATCATGATACGCAACCCTGTCAAGGGTTAGAATCACCCGTTGAACCTTGGTTTAAGCCTTTGGCGTATGCACTGATTTTACTACGCCGTGAAGGCTATCCTTGCGTTTTTTATGCAGATTATTACGGAGCGCAATATCATGATAAGGGACGGGATGCAACTCTTTATTCTCACCGTTTTTTGATTGACAAGTTTATCAAAGCGCGTAATGAATACGGTTTTGGCGACCAACACGATTATTTTGACCATCCGAGTACTATCGGTTGGACGCGGTTGGGTAATAGCGAACATCCAGGAGCAATGGCTGTAGTCATGACTAACAGTGAACCGGGCAGCAAGTGGATGAATATGTTTCGAGGAAATGCAGCTTTTTACGATTCCACTGGACATATTCCAGAAATTGTGCATACCAACAGCCACGGGTGGGGTAATTTCCCTTGTCCAGGTGGTTCGGTGTCAGTTTGGCTGCAAAAGTAGTTTCAAAATTATAGCGCTTTCAGACCTTCAGACTAAAGTCTGAGGCTACATAAACAAAGCCCACCTGCGTGGGCTTTTAGATATGAAGTCCGCGCACCATCCGGACGAGCGTTTGTTTAGCCGCGACTTTATTCGTCGGGCAATAAGTGCTATCGATGAACTTTTGATTGTTTTAGCATTTGCGTCAGTCTATCAAGTAATAGAACTTCCCGCTTGCTGTCTTCAAGTGTCCGCGCTAATATGATTGCTCTTTCATAAAAATTGCGAGCGGTGGGATAATTACCTAATTGCTCATACAAGAAAGCATAAGACTCAAAAGATTTTAACTTCTCGCCTAAATTTTCTGATTCTGTAGCCAGTGTTAAACGCTGTTCTAGTAAGTCGAAAGCGCGTTCATATCTTCCTACAGAACGGTGAGCTGTAACCAAACCGTCAATTGCTCGTAATTCGTTGGTGCGATCGCTTGTAACTTTTGCCATTCGCAATGCTGAACCATATGTACCAATGGTATCTTGATAATTGCCAGCGGCTAGGTAAGCATCGCCTAAATTATTCAAGGTATTCGCTTCGGCGATCGCATCTGGTGTTCGACGGCGAAAAATTAAAGCTGTTTCCAACAACTTAATCGCTTTGTTATAATCTCCTAGCCTCACTGTCGCTAAACCCAAGTTACTTAAAGACAGTCCTTGTCCTTCGATATTTTTGACATCACTGGCAATTGTTGCCGCTTCTGTAAAGATTTCAGCCGCTGGGGTGAATTCTCCTTTTTGCAGTAATAATGTGCCGATGTTATTTAGTCCAAAAATCTGTCCTTGAAAATCTTCAGTATCACGAGCGATCGCTAACCTCCGACGCATTGGATCTTCAGCTTCTTTTAATCGACCCAATTGTACATAACCTTTAGCAATTAAATTGTAAACTAAACCTTGCGCCTTTAAATCGCCAATCAAATGATAAATATCCAGTGCTTGTAACCAAGACTCAATTGCTTTATCCGATTTTCCTTTTTGTTCTTGTTGCTCACCTTGACGCACCAACATATCAGCCTCGTCTCTTGATTCTCGCACTGCTGAATGGTTTACAGGACGGTGGAGTTGTTGGGTAATATCTACCGCACCTGCTGCGATCGGATTTAGCAAAACTAGCAACAGTAAATACGATATACCACAAAACTGACATTTTGTCAATAATTCTCTAGAAAGTTTACCTAGAAATAAATGTTTTTGCTTCATAAAAATAACCGTAAAATTACGGTTTTCCCGAAAATAAGTAATAGCCAGATTTGAGTTAACTTTAGAACAAGCTTGATTAGAGTTAATACTTAAGTTAGGATTGCGGTAAATCTTCACCCAAGTAGATGGCGCGGACATCCGCAGGTAATTTGTCCTCTAACATAAGATAGCCTTTGGCGAGAAAATTGGCTACATCTAATGGAGCGATCGCTTCCCCTTCAGCTTGCAGATAAGCAGCAATGCGAGTTTCGCTCCAGTGAAAGGTTTGAGCCATTAAAACCATCAATCGCAAAACTGGAGGCATTTGTTCCAAAGCTTGTTCGATATAACACCATAGTGGTGGAGAAGTTGCTTGCAGAGAATAATGAATTGCTTCTGTGGGTGGTAATTCGAGATCGTTGATACAGAAAGCCGTCATATTGATCAGCCAATTTTGCAAAGTTAAAGTTTCTTTACTAGATTCAGCGTTGGTTAAATCAAGTCCAGCGAGTTGGTAATATATATGTCGCCAAGTCAAAGCAAACAGATAATCTGCTTGCACAGGCGATCGCGCTGAATGGCAGATTAACGTGTATACTATCGGGCTATAACGACAAAACATCGCCGTAAAGTATTTTCCAGCTTCCGGATGGGACTGAAATAAATCCAAAAGTTCCTGATCACCGTAATGGAACAGCGATTTAACTAGAGGGTGATTAGCTTCGGGAAAATGTGGTATTTGCACAATCCAAATGAATGTATGTTGTTAGAATGGATATTATTAGAAATGAATTGTTCATCAACTGTCCTCCAGATAATCGCGATCAGGTCTTGATGTTGGTCTGGAGCGTGAGTAACATCTAGACTACTTTGTTATTGATACACTATAAAATACGGACTTTATTTAAGTCTGTACCCTTGAATAATAAAATCGATTCCTCAATAAAATCCTAGATGTGTTCATGGTTATAGCAGTTAGTGTGACACCGTTGTTAATTCAACCTTATACTTTAAGCTCTTTCTTACCTTCCCTGGCGTTAGATAGTTTATTGTCTACCCAAGGCATTATGGTGATGCTGCTAGCAGCCTACGCCGGTGCTATGTGGATGTTCCTTACCAGTGCGCCAAAAGTACACACCGTTATGGTGTCAGATTTGGAGATTGCCCGCCAATTGTACCAAGGGCTGCTAGATTTGCCAGCAGCAGAAGTACCTTTGCACTACTATTACAACTACGAGCAAAGTATAGGTGCTGCGGGAATCGATCCGCTCTACATGTCAGCTAGCCCGACGTTTTCCGGCAGCAGAATGATGAATAATGCTAGCGAAGGGCTTTGGTATCAATTAAAGAAAAACACCCAGCTACACGTCATTACTGGAGCTAGTTTAGGCAGCAAAAGTCAGCAACGTCACGTTTGCTTTGATCGTGAGTGCCTGGATATGATTTTAATGCGTGTGGAAACGCGAGGTTTGAAATTCAAGATTCGCAATCGCAAACCCTTGAATTTTTTGATTAAGGATTATGAAGGGCGCGTGATTGAGTTGGCTGAGGTGGCAAATTAGTTATTAGTCATCGACCGAATTGAACTATGCGTTGCCCCAAAACCTTGTAGAGACGTAGCACTGCTACGTCTCTAGGTGTATTCGATATTAGCGATAGGCTGCTATATGCCTAAATTTTCTGCTTGAATCAAGTTTCAAACTAATAGACGTCTCCAGAAAAGAGATAGAGACTATTCTGTGCTACGTCTCTACAAAGGTTTGGGGCAACGCATAATTAAATTAGGTCGATGTCTAATGTTTCAAAACCAATCGATACCGTGCTTTCCCACTATGTAGCCGTTCTATAGCCTCGTTTACTTGGTCAAACTCGAAAATTTCAATTATTGGCTCTATTTTGTGTCGAGCTGCAAAATCGAGCATTTTGACAGCTGTAGCAGGACTGCCAAGAGGACTACCAGATATTGATTTTTGACCCGCTATTAAAGGGAAAATGTTCGTACTGAGGGGATTAGGAACTACACCAACAAAGTGGAGTTTTCCCTTAGGACGCAAGCAGGCAATGTAAATATTCCAATCTAGATCAGCGTTAACGGTTGAGAGAATTAGGTCAAAAGAGTTTTCTACAGATTTAAGTGCATTTGGGTCACGGGAATTGATAAAGTGATTTGCACCAAGTTCTCTAGCTTCAGCTTCTTTGTCAGGACTAGTGGAAAATGCAGTCACCTCACAACCCCAAGCATGAAGAAACTTCAATGCTATATGACCTAATCCACCAATACCAATTACACCAACGTGATCAGTAGGTTTGACATCAAATTGCACAATGGGATTAAAAACGGTGATACCACCACAAAATAATGGTCCAGCAGCTACAGGATCAATACCTTCAGGTAAAGGTATTGCCCAAGAGGAGTGAGCGCGTACCTTGTCAGCAAAGCCACCATAGCGTCCAACAATTGTACCTTCGGCTGTGAGGCAGAGATTATGATTACCAGACATGCACCACTCACAAGTCATGCACGATCGCGAATTCCAACCAAGTCCAACCAACTGCCCTGGTTTGAGATTTTTCACCTCACTACCAACAGAGCCAATCTTGCCAATCACTTCATGACCGGGAACAATCGGGTACTTAGACATTCCCCAATCATTGTTAAGCATACTCAGGTCGCTATGGCAAATCCCACAGTATTCAACATCGATTTCCACATCCTCGCTGCCAAGTGATCCTAGCTCATATTCAAAAGGCTTTAGTTCTTCACCAGGTTTGAAAGCTGCGTAAGCGCGAACCATAAAAATGACCTGTTGTGATGTTAGTTTTTGTCACAATTATTTATTTTACAGTTTGCTCTGGCGCATTTAACACTTTACGCCTGCTTGGAAAGAAAACTTTGCATTTGCCAGTAGCAAGTTCTGTAGCAGTGTGTTAGCACAAATGTCTGTAACAAAGGCGAAAATGGGGAATGGTGCGTTACGGCTGACACCTAACGCACCCTACAACTAAGTTGCTGATTCAGATTCTGATTTTTCTGGCTTGAGTAACGGGAAAGCGATCGCATCCCGAATACTTGCACAATCAGTTAACACCATCACCAATCTGTCAATCCCAATACCTAAACCACCAGTCGGCGGCATTCCGTATTCCAAGGCAGTTAGAAAGTCTTCATCTACACCTTGGGCTTCTAAATCACCGGCGGCTTTGCGTGCAGCTTGTTGTTCTAAGCGATCGCGTTGTTCAATCGGATCGGTTAATTCTGAGAAGCTATTAGCTGTCTCTCTCCCGACGATAAATAACTCAAATCGCTCTACCAAACCAACTTTAGAACGATGCGGCTTTGCTAATGGCGAAATTTCTACCGGGTAATCAACCACAAAGGTAGGCTGAATTAACTTTTCTTCAACCTTTTGCTCAAAAGCTTCATTTAAGAGTTTGCCGATGGATGGGCAATCATCTATACCTTCCAGCCCAGCGTTTTTACTGGCGGATTTCGCTTCTTCTAAAGTTTGGAAAGCGTTAAAATCCAAACCTGTATATTCCTTAACTAAATCGTGCATTGTCACCCGACGCCAAGGAGAAGAGAAATTAATCGCCGTATCTTGATAAGTAATTTGCAGCGTACCGAGAACCTCTTGAGCAACAGTGGTAATAATTCCCTCCGTCAGCGCCATCATGTCGTTGTAATCGGCGTAAGCTTGGTAAAGTTCAATTGTGGTAAATTCGGGATTGTGGCGGGTAGAAATGCCCTCATTACGGAAAATCCGCCCTAATTCAAACACCTTTTCAAATCCACCGACAATCAACCGCTTGAGATGCAATTCTGTCGCAATTCGCAGATACAATTGCATTTCCAGGGTGTTGTGGTAAGTGACGAAGGGACGCGCATCGGCACCGCCGGCTTCACTTAACAACACTGGCGTTTCAATTTCCAGAAAATCCCGCTGTTCTAGGTAACGACGAATACCTGCCGTAATTTGGGCGCGACGGCGGAAAGTTTGCCGCACTTCCGGGTTCACAATCAAGTCAAGATACCGCTGACGGTAGCGTTTGGCAACATCCGTTAACCCATGCTGTTTATCAGGCAACGGTAACAGAGATTTGGTCAAAATAGTGTATTGTTTGACGTAAACAGATAACTCGCCCTTTTCAGTCCGTTTGATCGTGCCTTTAACGCCGATGATATCGCCGATATCTGTGAGTTTATCGAGTTGTTTGAAAGCATTCTCAAGAGTATCTGCCATGCCTTCTTCGATGCGTTTTTTCTCTAGATAAAGCTGAATTGTGCCAGTTTCATCTTGCAAGGTGACGAAGGCTAGTTTACCCATAAAGCGACGTAACTTGATGCGTCCGGCGATCGCTACTTCTAAATTGACTTCTTCACCATTGGGTAAATCCGCAAAATTTTCTTGCAATTCAGCCGCGCGATCGGTAGATTCCCAACGATAGGCGTAAGGATTCATACCTAGCTGCTTTAGCTGTTCTACTTTTTCTAGTCGCGTGGCACGAATATCTTCTTCCGACATGGTTTACGAACTTTCATAGGGCAAGATTAATTATAGATGCTGTTCCAAAGTCTTGACTCATCTACATTTTAAGCCATAAGACTTGCAGCATTTATGGTATTGAACCCGTAGCGGATAATTATTCCTAATATTTCGGTAATTTACATAAGTAATTTTGTAGCTTTATATAGTCATGCTTTCACAAGTAAAAGTTAACTCTTAACTAAAGCTGTCTATTCCTTTAGGTTTCAAGGGAAAGACAGTAATTACCCAGATGTATTAAACATAGCCAAGTTTGTTAAAAATTAGTTGAATTACTGACTTTATTAAATTCAAAATTATTCGTAGGACAAAACTATTGGTCTTGCATATTGCTAGAAGAGAGAAACTATGAGGAAGCGTCTGATTCAACGAATCATTTTTCTATCAATCTCGTTATTTGTTGCATTTTTCATCACAGTTGCTTCTGTAACTGCTGAAGATATACCGTTTTATTGGGATTCTATCGACGTCAACATTGACGTTCAGACGAACGGAGATATGTTAGTCACCGAAAGCCAAACATATGTGTTCGAGGGAGACTATACCAATGAACGGTATCGCTATATTTCTTTGGATAAAGTCGATGAGATTAGGGAAGTGACGGTTCAAGAAAATGATCGGATAATTCCCAGTCAAACTGGGATTGAAAATAATCAATTTTGGATTCGTTGGCAACATGAATTAAAACCACCATCAAAGCATACTTTTGTCCTCAAATATCGTCTGGTGGGTGGATTGCAGACGGATGAGCAGAACACTCAGGTTTATTGGAAAGCGATTTTTGGCGATCGCAAAGCAGCAATTCAAAACAGTAAGGTTCAGGTGCAGCTACCAAAGGCACTATCTGGGAAAGTTACCTCTTTTAAAAGTTTTGGTGCAACTGTGAAAGCGAATAAAGTCAATCCCACAACTTTCGATTTTGTTGCTACTCAGCCAATTTCATCTGAAGAAGAATTAGAAATCCAAATCACATTTCCTAGTGAAATTCTCAACCTGCCTAAACCTAAATGGCAGCAAAGTTTAATCGGAGAAAATCTATGGAATGTTTTCTTAAGTTTTATTTTTTTTATTCCCTTTGTTGGTATTCCTATTTGGAGAATTATTAATGCTATAAAAAACTCTCGTTGTCCTGAATGCAAAACATTCAAACTGAAGCGGACTTTTCAAACTTTAGTAGATGCAACCACAACGCGTACCGGAAGAATACGGGTAATTTGCCAGTGTCAAAACTGCTCCTACCGCAATGTGTATGAAGAAGTAATTCCCATTATCTCGTATGGTGTTCGTGTTGGTGGCGGTGGTGGTGACGGTGGTGGTGACGGCGGTGGCGGCGGTGGTGGCGGTGGTGGCGGTGGATAGCCAGGGGTAGCAAGTCGCTGCTAGGTTGTTTTTCCCGATTGAGAATGGAAATGCTATTAAGTGGGCTGCTGCCTCTAAAATTTAATCACTTTCAAGCATCAACAAAACTGCGTAAAATACCCAAAATTTTCCCAATATCTTGAATAAAATACTCATCTAAATCAACTTCAATTCTTTGTTCAATTAATCTCATAAATTTCCAAACGCTGCCTGTGGTAACAACACCATAGATAATTTCAATTTGATTTTCTTTACGTTCATTAAATAATTTAGCGGCAATCATTTCGGCGATACATTGCCCTAATCCAGATTGAATATTATCGTTTTTGGCTTCAACGATTGTAACTACAGGCGCTTGAATAAATAGCTGTTCTGGAGAGAGACTGATTAGAAAATCACAAAACCCACTTAAACCTTGTTCTGGAGCAACGTTAAATTCTTTCCCAGAAAATAGACTAATCCGATTTACTAGTTGTTTTTTAAGTTCAAAAAGAATGGGAGCGATAATAAATTCTGAACGTGCTTTTTCTGTACCGATCGCAACTGCCAAAGGAATATATTCTTTAAGAATTTGTGCCAGAATTGTGCTATAATCTACCGCTGCAACATTAGTAAAGATGCCAATTCTCTCGGAAATACTAAATCCAAAGGTTTCCGATATCACATCAATAGTAAATTGGCTATACGGCATGACAAAAATTAATTATTCAATTGTGCAAAAAGTGTGCTGAGACAGCTTTCATTTTCAGATTACTAATTTGCACGATCGCTTTCAACATCTCTTGTTGATCTGGTTGCAAGTCAAGTGACTCTAATGCTTGATCGAGGCTATTACCTGCGTGTAGAGTTTTGGCAAGTTTCACACGTTGGGATGAGTCTAACATCGCCTGAATGTCTCTATTTTTACGTTGACGCACAGCTTGAAGTTGCTGACGCTGTTGAGGAGTCAGGTTAATCTCTTGATAAATATTTGCACTATTACTAAAATCTAGTTTAGTTGGTGCTGCCGAAGCAACGAAGGGCAACAACAAGACAACAGCAAGAATAGTAGCTAACACAAACACCCGCTTCATATAATTAATAGCCGTACTCAACAATGCGTAGATTATCACACTTATAAGGAAATGATAAACTGTTAGGTATTTAATTTTATTATTTAGCAGCGTTTCTTAAGATACTTGCAACAAATAGCTCATACAGTGTCCCATAAGGAAATAAACTACTAACATCGCGGCAGCAGCTAAAGCAACTAATGTACCTGCCAACATTAAAGAAAACTCTTTATCCTGAAAAGCTTTTTCCATTAGGTGCAACGACCATGCCACTAACGCGACATCAAATACTAAAATAGGAATCAACATTTTTTTTATATTTATTAATACTTGTTATGAATCTTAACACTGTTCTGGAGTCCTGTCTCTAACCTTAGATAGATGTGGTTATTTGGAAAATGAATGGTGACTATACTATTCTTACTGGTAGAGCGCGATCGCGTAAATAATTTTTAATTTCTGCCACACTTAGTTGTCCATAATGTAAAAGTGATGCCAGTAATGCGGCTTCTGCTTGACCTTTTGTGAGAGCATCGTAAATATGTTCACATGTACCCGCGCCACCAGATGCAATTACTGGGATTTGGACGGATCGGGCGATGGCGCTGGTTAAATCTAAATCATACCCAGCTTGGGTACCATCAGCATCCATACTTGTTACCAGCAGTTCACCTGCACCTCGTTTTTCGACTTCTTTTGCCCAAAGCAGAGCATCCTTACCCGTATTTTCCCTTCCTCCTCGTACATACACATCCCAACCAGGGTTATTTGGGTCTTTTCGGCTTCTGGCATCAATAGCAATCACAATGCACTGATTACCGAAGCGATCGCTTGCCCGATTAATGAAATCTGGGTCACGTACCGCTGTAGAATTAATACTAACTTTATCTGCGCCAGCTCGTAACAAAGCTTTAACATTTTCTAAGGATTGAATTCCTCCGCCCACAGTTAGAGGAATAAAGACCTGTTCAGCGGTGCGGTAAACTACATCAAGAATAATGCCTCTGTCTTCATGAGTCGCCGTAATATCTAGAAACACTAACTCATCAGCACCAGCTTCGTTGTAAACTTTTGCCAGTTCTACGGGATCACCTGCATCCTTCAAGTTGACAAAGTTAACTCCTTTTACAACCCGTCCCGCCTTGACATCAAGGCACGGTAAGATTCTTTTAGATAACATAGCAAGTTTGGCAATTTTTCCTTAATTGTTCGGAAATTAAATTTTAAAGCTTATGAGTTGATTTCAGAACCCGTATTTTCTCACCCGTATTTATACTCATATTACAGATGGGTGGCGATCAAAAGTCGTGCAGTAAAAGTTGATAGCAGCAATTATGGCGATTATCTCCTCTAAAAAACAACCTCAAGAACCTAACAAACAACCAAAACAGTCTCACCAGACGCAAGTTACTGCAAAACCAGATATTTTGCAACCAGAAGTTGCTGTTGATGAAGGTAAGCTTGAAGTTGGGATTCGTCCACACACATTTGCCGATTACATTGGGCAAAAAGACTTAAAAGATGTGCTAGAAATTGCCATCAAGGCAGCGCAATCTAGAAGTGAAGTGTTGGATCACTTACTTCTATACGGTCCCCCAGGATTGGGTAAGACCACAATGGCAATGATTTTAGCATCAGAGATGGGGGTAAATTATAAAATCACGAGTGCGCCTGCCCTAGAACGTCCTAGAGATATTGTTGGGCTATTAGTGAATCTTAAACCCGGTGATATTCTCTTTATTGATGAAATTCATCGCCTTTCGCGGATGACTGAGGAAATTCTCTATCCAGCGATGGAAGATTATCGTTTAGATATTACCGTGGGTAAAGGTTCGAGTGCGCGAATTCGGAGTATACCACTTTCTAAATTTACATTGGTGGGGGCAACAACCCGTGTCGGTGCTTTAACTTCACCATTGCGCGATCGCTTCGGCTTAGTTCAAAAGCTGCGATTTTACGAAGTTGAGGAAATGACCCACATTATACAACGCACCGCCCAATTACTCCAAACCCCCATGACTAAAGATGGCGCCACAGAAATTGCTCGTCGTTCGCGAGGAACACCAAGAATTGGAAATAGGCTACTCAGACGAGTGCGTGATTATGCGGAAGTTAAAAAATCTGGGGAGATAACCGAAACCGTAGCAGCCGAAGCATTGCAACTATTTCAAGTAGATCCTTGCGGTTTGGATTGGACAGATAGAAAAATGTTGAGTGTAATAATTGAAAACTTTAATGGTGGTCCAGTAGGTTTAGAAACTATTGCCGCAGCAACAGGTGAAGATACACAAACAATAGAAGAAGTTTATGAACCCTATTTAATGCAAATTGGCTATTTAAGTCGCACTCCCCGTGGGAGAACAGCCACAAAAGCAGCATACAAGCATTTGGGCTTCACACCGCCGAATGAGCAGATGTCTCTTTTGTAGTATATATCTGTTGGAAAACAATGTAGAGACGTTCCGGCGGAACGTCTTTACAAGGGTTTGGGGTAACGCATGGTTAATTCTACCAGTTGTCTAATCTAGAGACGTTCCGACGGAACGTCTCTACCAAGAATTAGGAATTTCATATTAATATTCAGCAACGGCAAATTTAATCTAGCTCCACTCCCCCCTCCTACTTCATTATGATAAATTGTGAATTTTAACCGCAGATGAACACAGATAAACGCAGATGATTAAGTTAATTGCTATTTTGTTAAGTTTGTTGCTTGTGTTTGGATTGGGTGAGCCAGTTATGGCACAATCTCAACTGCCCCAGATTACTGAAGAACAGTTACAAAAAGGGGATGAGTTGACGAAGAAGGCTTTTGCTGCTACTGATAAAGGTGATTTTGCCAGTGCTGAAAAGTATTGGACAGAGATTATTGAGAAATTTCCTCAGAATCCGGCAATATGGAGTAATCGGGGAAATTCGAGAGTAAGTCAGAATAAGTTGCTTGAAGCGATCGCAGATTATAACAAAGCTATAGAACTTGCGCCAAATGCCACCGATCCTTATTTGAATCGCGGTACAGCCTTGGAAGGATTGGGAAAATGGGACGATGCTCTAGCTGACTATAATCATTTGCTAGAGCTTGACCCTAAAGATGCGATGGCGTATAATAATCGCGGAAATGCGAAAGCGGGTTTAGGGAAATGGGATTCGGCGATCGCTGACTATCAAAAAGCAAATGAAATTGCCCCAAATTTCGCCTTTGCTCGTGCTAACTACGCTCTGGCTCTTTATGAAACAGGCGAAACAGAGCAAGCTATTAAAGAAATGAAAAACATCGTCCGCAAATATCCGAAATTTGCCGATATGCGCGCAGCGCTGACCGCAGCTTACTGGGTAAGTGGACAAAAAGGTGAAGCGGAAAGTAACTGGGTAGCAGCTTATGGACTTGATAGACGCTACAAAGATATTAGCTGGGTGAAAAATATCCGCAGATGGCCCCCCAGTATGATAGCAGCTTTGGATAAGTTTTTGAAACTCAAGTAGGGCAATTACTATGACTCGTAACAAAATAAGCAACCGAGGCAAGTCAATTTATATGAAGATATTTATATCTAGCACAGTGCAGTGCATAAGTTGATTTAAATTACACCTATAAAGAAAGAAGCAAGGTTGGTTTTAAAGCTTAACCTGAAAAACGTCTGGGTGTTTATATCGGGAAACTTTTGCGATGAAATTACTCAAAATAATCTCTGCACTTGTTATTGAAACTATAAATTGGTTTTATCCACTGGTGTTGATCATTCTGACTGGATTTTTAGAGGCTTGGCTGATTTTCAGTATGTTTCCAGAAATCAACACCCTGGTTCTGATGGCAATATTTCCCATTCTTTACTTATTCTGGTTGTTTCTCTTTTTGTGCCTGAGTGCATTGGGGACAACTCTTGTGTTTCTGTTTGTCAAGAAACCAAGATTTGTAGAAATTGATCTCCTTAAGGATTTGCCGTTACTTATTCAAATATCACCGATAATTAACTCTTACAGGATAATGCTACTGCTCGATACATTGCCTGTGCTGAATTATTTGAAACTTTCCCCAACTCCATTAAAATGGCTCAGAAATCTGGCAATGCGTGCCTATTCTCCAAAGGTGCATATCGGTAATAGATCTATCGTAGTTGCATGGCTACAAGATCCAGATTTGACGTACATCGGCAAGAATGTTGTTATTGGTAGTGAATGTCATATTGTTGCTCATGCTCTCAACACATCTGAAGGTAAAGTTAAATATATTTCAGAGCCAATTACAATTGGAGACCGCAGTACGATTGGTGGTAATACCCGAATTGGAATGGGTGTCAAAATTGAGGAAGAAGCCATAGTAGAAGTAGGAAGTAATGTGCTTCCTTACACACGTGTAGGGCGTGGTGAAATCTGGGGTGGGAATCCTGCTATTTTTCTCCGCAAACGCAACGAATATGCAGATGAAACAAAACCAAAGTCTTCGCTTCCGCAAATAGCTTCCTCAGAATTGAATGAAATAATTGCTAATGCTATTCGTTTATCACCAGAAGAGATTACTAATGACCTGAATAGCGAAAACTGTATGACATGGGATTCCATCGCCACAATGTCAATTGCCGCTGCATTATATGACCGTTTTTCAATTCGTGTTCCTGCTAAAGATATCTTCAAACTGAATTCTCGCAATTCAATCGAACAGCTAATTGGCGCTCATACAGATAATAACTTTCCAGATAGTTCAGACGGTGTATTAACTCCGAACCAAGATAGAGAAATTCCCAATAATTCAGAGCTTCTTCCACTTTATAATCCAGAAACTGTAACTCAGGCACTTGCTCGTCGTTATCGGGAATCGATGCAGGAAAGTGAGAAAAAGATTGTCATCGCTGCCAGTTTTACTGCACAACCACTCGGTTCTACCATACAACTTTGGTGTCAAGCTTTCGGCATCCCATTTTCTGTTGAGTTTGGTGAATTCAACCAATTGGAGCAGACTCTTCTTTCTCCAGATAGCGTGTTTATGAATAATCCAAACGGGTTAAATATAGTTCTGATTCGCCCAGAGGATTTAATCTCCGAAGGAGATAAGGACGGAATGATTCGAGCCAATCAACTATTGGAAGCTATCGGTAGTTATGCTGTTAATAAAAAGGGTTTGATTGTGTCGAATTTGCCTCCAGCAGTTTCGCCATTTTTTCATGGAAAGTATCAACAAGTGGAGAAACTACGTTTTTGGTGGCAGGAACAACTAGAAAAAATGGAAGGAATCCATATCCTAGACTTTGCTAGAGTTATTGAAGAAGTTGGACGACAAAATTCACAAGATGCTTCATTTGAAGCGATCGCTCGCGCTCCCTATTCACAAATTGTCTATCAAGGACTGGGGATTGCAATTACCCGTCTAGCGCGTGGAATATTTCTTCCAGCTAAAAAAGTTCTGGCACTCGATTGTGATGGCATTCTGTGGGGGGGTATTGTGGGCGAAGACGGTATTGATGGCATCGCCTTAAGTGATGATCATCCCGGTCGCAGTTTTCGTCTATTTCAAGAAATGCTTCTAGATTTGAAAAAACGCGGTATTCTTCTAGTCCTAGCCAGTAAAAATGAAGAGGCAGATGTCTGGAATGTATTTGACAGTCATCCCGAAATGGTTCTGCAACGCTCTGATATTGCGGCTTATCGGATTAACTGGAAGGCAAAATCTGCCAACTTGCGCGAACTTGCGGAGGAATTAAACTTAGGTCTGGACTCTTTCGTTTTTGTGGATGATTCCCCAGTCGAATGTTTGGAAGTGCAGACTAATTCTCCAGAAGTAACTGTTGTTACCATGCCAAAAGAGCCAGCACATTATGTTGAAACTCTTTCCAAACTCTGGTGCTTTGATTCTTCCAATATCACAACAGAAGATAAGATACGAACAGAATTTATGGCGCAGGAGCAACAGCGTCGGGAATTGCAGCAAGGTGTAAATAGCCTTGAAAGTTATCTAGAATCCTTGCAACTAATTGTAGAAATTCGGTCTGTTGAGGAAAGAGATTTGCCAAGGGTAGCGCAACTGACCCAGAAAACCAATCAGTTTAACCTTTCATTAATTCGCCGTTCCTTATCTGAAATTCAAGACATTCAAAAATCCTGCTCCATTCTAATGCTGAATCTTAAAGACCGCTTTGGTGATTATGGTCTTGTTGGGGTGGCAATTCTTAAGCAGGAAAACGGATGTCTGTTTCTAGATAGCTTCCTAGTGAGCTGTCGTGCTTTGGGACGCGGAGTAGAGCAATCCTTTTTATGTAGCGTTTTTGATTTAGCCAATCAGAAGGATTTAAAGACGATTATTGCTCCTTACTGTTCAGGTCTGCGAAACGAGCAGGTGAAGACTTTTCTTTTAAAAATGGGTTTTTCGCAAAAGCAATCAGACCTTCTGGAAGCTGAAGTGGCGATCGCTCCCGAAAAGCCTAAGCACATAAAAATGCTAATTCGGATGCCAGATTTGGTGTAGTGATATTAAGAGATTGTTTATAAACAAAAAATCAAGTAGGGTGCGCTCTTCGACAATCTAACGCACCCTACAAGTTTAAGATTTATTTTACAGGTGGATATGTGGAGACTGTTAGTCGTGCTGCCGATATTATTGAACAAGCTGTATCTACAAGAAAGCCAGTCTTAGGGTACTCCAAATAAAAAATGCCCAATTGTCAGAAGCGAAGGTCGTGTTCGCGTTGGCAAAGCCACTCCCAGGGAAGCGGAATGAAGCAATCTCAAAGTCCTCATATCCCCAAATTACCCTTTCGTTCGCACCGAAAACCTCGTTGCTGCCAATCTTGCATATTCACTTGGGTTAGTCTAGTCACACTTGAACATTCTGGCTGAATGAATTGACTTAAACCTGCCCAAAACAAACTACGGGTTACATCCGCTGCCGTTTTTAACCAAGACTCACGATTACCAGGAATGCCTTTTTCCTGAACAATCCCAGGTTCTACCCAAATACCATGAGCACCTAAAAGAATTTGTCCTAACCATTTGGCTCTTGGTAAGTGAGTTGGGGAAGTAATAAGCATGACTTTATGCACTCCCAAACGGCGCAAAATTGGAATACCATAATAAAAATTTTCAAAGGTGGAATCGGCACAATGTTCTAACCAAACATTTTCTACAGGTGCTAATTCTCGTTGAAAAATCAGCCAAATACAAGGGTCTTGAGAACCGCGAGAAATTAAAATCGGCGTTTCGGGAGATTTTTTTGCTTCCTGGGCAACATAAATTTCCCTAGTAATGCTGCCACCAAGTACAAAAAAGCCGTCTATTGGCAAGGATGAGGCATTGAGTAACGTTATAGTAATAAAAATCAGCCAAATACCCAACAACGCACATAAACTCAGAGCTAATTTTTGTAACATTTGCCACATTATTTTGCAGTTTTTTATCCTATCTTCGATGAATGCTTTTTGTAAAAATACCTTCAGATGGTACACGCACTTTCAAAGCTAACTTGGATTTTGTCCTAAAGACATATACTTAAGCACAAGCAAGTGCTATCTTAATTAAAAGTAATTGAGGGTTAACTGCTGCTTGACAATATCCATGCATATCAAGGCAGATATATAGATTATTGCCGATATATTTGCCCAAATCAGCGATTTTTTGCTGTATAATCAAATGACGCGTAATTAGTGCGGGATGCAAAAGCTTACTAGGCGTGAAAACCTTGAAATACTTGGCAAGAACTAATTATTATAAAATCAATACACTAAGCCCTTCATCATTTTTTGATGATCTCTAACAGGGAATATCAGGTCAAACTGAGCAATCAGTAAGTCGTAAGACGCTTGATATAGCGCAAACTTGGCGGTTGCCTTAACCGTCCCGCCAAAGTTTGTAAGAAGGCAGAACATAAACCGCGATTCGTTCGATCTGCACAGATTTAATTACTTGTAGATAGATATGCACAGATTTTTAGCAGCGCTCTTCTGGAGGACACACACTCTTTGTGTCAAAAATTAAGATTAACCTTCCGGAAATAGATGACAAACGGAAGGATAATTGTTAAAAAGTAACGCAGTGTTTCAGCCGAATTGAAAGGGCAAAATTATGTAGGAATTGTAGCTTTGTCAGCACAAAAACCGAGAAATTACTGGTCAATTTCCTGGAAAACCAGATTGCTAAACTGTCAATAACACAATTATTCCAGCTGATATACATACATGAACCAATCTGCGAAACGTTCCTCACCGCTCCAAGTAGCCTTGATTGGTGGAGCGATCGCCACAACAGCAACTTTGTCTGTGTTCGGTCAAGCGTGGTGTCGCACCGTCCACGCCGCCTTACAAGATAGCCCAAAAGCGATCGTAGACCAAGTGTGGCAACTAGTAAATCGTGAATATGTTGATGGGAAATTTAATCAACAAGATTGGCAAGCAACTAGACAAACCCTATTAAGTAAAAATTATTCTTCTCGTGACGAAGCTTACACAGCCATCCGGGAAGCTTTAAAAAAATTGGGCGATCCTTACACTCGGTTCCTAGACCCGAAACAGTATGATTCCCTAACCAGCCAAACATCCGGGGAAGTGTCTGGAATTGGCATTCGGATGGAACTGAATGAAAAAACCAAGCGACTCACCGTTGTGGAAGCGATCGAAAATTCGCCAGCACTCAAAGCAGGTGTCAAAGCCGGCGATGAAATACTAGCAATTGACGGCAAACCAATAAATGACTTGAAAGTAGAAGATGCCTCTAAGCTGATTCGCGGCAGAGCTGGTACTACTATAACTTTGCGGCTTGCACGTCAGGGTCAAAGAGAAATGGATGTCAAGCTGACACGAGCCACCATTGAAGTGCCAACGGTGAAATACACCCTGAAGCAAGAAGGTGGACGACGTGTTGGCTATATCAGATTGCGGGAATTCAGCGCTCACGCTGCTGACCAAATGCGGCGGGCAATTCGCGATTTGAACGGTCAACAAGTTGATAGTTACGTCTTAGATTTGCGCGGAAATCCCGGTGGTTTGTTAACTGCAAGCATTGAAATTGCTCGCATGTGGATAGATAATGGCGGGATTGTCAAGACAGTAGATCGTGTGGGAGGAACTGAACTCAGCAAGGCAAATAACACTGCCATTACAAAACGTCCCTTAGCGGTACTCATAGATAATAATTCAGCTAGTGCTAGTGAAATCCTCACAGGCGCACTTAAGGATAATAAGCGAGCGGTAGTTGTTGGTAGCCAAAGCTTTGGTAAAGCCTTAGTACAGTCAGTGCATGAACTGCCAGACGGTTCCGGCGTAGCCATCACCATTGCCCATTACTACACCCCTCAAGGAACAGATATTAACCATAAAGGTATTACCCCTGATATCAAGATAGATTTATCAGAGGCGCAAGAGCGTCAGTTGGCGATTAATCCAAATTTGGTGGCGACTCAAAACGATCCGCAATATGCGCGGGCGATCGCTGCTTTATCTAGCAATAACTTCGCCCAACCCAACTCAAATCAACGGTCAAAACCCTTGAGCGTTCGCGCCTCAGATTTGAAATAGTAGACAAAATATGATACTACGGATTTACGATTTTGGAGTGGGAATAATAATAATTAACCCCACCTCCAAAATCATAAATCCATGAATCATCAGCCACCTGACTTTACCACCACCAACACTTTTTTCCCTCATGTGTCGGTAGTAATACCTATATATAATGGTGAAAAAGACTTACCAGATTTAATTTCTTGTCTGTTAGGGCAAACTTACCCAAAACAGCAGGTTGAGTATTTGCTGGTAGACAATAACAGCAGCGATCGCACTCTCACTTTTCTCGAAACCGCTGCCGAACATTGCCCAATTACAATTCGTCCTTTAAGTGAAAACCAAATCCAAAGCTCTTACGCTGCCAGAAACACAGGCATTCGCGCTGCTTGTAGAGACGCGATTAATCGCGTCTCTACAAGTGAAATAATAGCCTTTACTGATGCTGATTGCCGTCCGCAACATCAATGGTTAGAAGCATTAGTACAGCCTTTTGTCAAGCAAGATGTGACAATTGTCGCCGGAGAGATTGAGGCGTTACCAGGCAAAACCCTTCTAGAAAAATATGCCGATCGCCAAGAGACTTTATCACAAAAGCACACCCTCGCCCATAAATTTTGTCCATACGGTCAAACCGCTAATTTAGCAATTCGACGCATCGCATTTGAAAAAGCAGGTTTGTTCCGTCCTTATCTGACCACTGGTGGCGATGCTGACATGTGTTGGCGAATTCTCTTTGAAAACATCGGGCGTTTAGAATTTTCACCAAGAGCGATCGTCCAGCATCGCCACCGCGCTACACTTAAAGAGCTAGAAAGTCAATGGCGGCGTTATGGACGCTCAAATCGCTATTTACACGAACTGCACGGTGTTGAGTTGATGCGCGAGACTACAGCAAAAGAATACGGATATCTCTTGCTGCGTTGGTTGTTGAAAGAAATACCAAAAAATAGCTGCAAAGCGATCGCCCGTAAAGCCAGCCTTGTAGACTTATTAAGTACACCTATTGGTTTATTCACTGGCATAGCGCGTTACTCTGGGCAAAAAGATGCCCAATTGCCAGAAAAAGCCAAAATTATTGATTGGCTCTAGGAATTTTGGATGGTTGAATTTTGGATTGGCAATAATTTTCTTACCATGTCTAGTTAGGGGTAGAAATTACCGAACAGTTACCAACCCCCATTCCCTAGTCCCCAATTTCCGCTAAATTTAATAAAAGTAGTGTCAAGGAAACTTCAAATGTCAGCACAACTGTTACTGGTGGATGACGAACCGGGATTGCGTGAAGCCGTCAAGGATTATTTGCAAGAAAGCGGTTTCAGCGTTCAAGTTGCCAGTAACGCCCGCGAGGGGTGGGACTTGATGCAGCAAAGTACACCTGATTTAGTGATTTCCGACGTCATGATGCCTCAGGTAGATGGCTATCAGTTCTTAAAGCAACTGCGGGAAGACCCTCGCTTTAAAACGCTGCCGGTGGTCTTTTTAACGGCAAAAGGAATGACAACCGATCGCATTCAAGGTTATCAAGCTGGTGTTGATGCTTATCTACCCAAGCCTTTCGATCCGGATGAATTAGTCGCAATTATCGAAAATTTACTTATCCGTCGCACCGCCAAGTCTCATCCTACAGGTGAAGAGGGCGAAACCTTTGATATTGCTGAACTCGCAAATCAGATTGCCCAAATTAAAGCGCTCTTAACTCAAAAAAGTGCCATCACCCAATCTCCTGCACCTTTTGCTATCGACTTGACCCCCAGAGAACAAAGTGTTTTAAATTTGGTCGCTGAAGGGCTAATGAATAAAGAAATTGCCCGTCGTTTGGAAACCAGCGTCCGCAACGTCGAAAAGTACGTCAGTCGTTTGTTTAGTAAAACCGGCACTAACAGCCGTACTGAATTAGTTCGTTTTGCTTTAGAACACGGTCTTGCTAAGTAGTCATTAGTTATTTGTCATTAGTCATTAGCTTTGGACAAATGACAACTGACTATTGACTCTTGCCTGGAGCCGTATCTTTGTTTGGTTGAGAATAATAAATCGGTTAAATGCACCCGATTGAATTTGTTTTGCTTGCTATGTTAGTAAAAAGCTAAGTAATCTTTAGACAAAACAGACACTCAGGGTAATGTCTCAAACTCTAGATGACCAATATCTAATGGGAAGGTTACTAACTTAGACTTCCTTTATTTAGTAGGAGTAATCTGGTTTGAGCAATTAATAGGGAAAAATACATCTTCAAAAACCCTAAGTAACTTCAAATGTTTTGGGTATAAAGACATAGTAAGCACCCAATCATAACCGTAGTGCAAGGAAAGTAAGGGCTACTGTAAATGCGATCGCGACTTAACCTTAAAAGCCTAATTAAATTGGCTTCCAAATAGAGTGTAGTTAGTCTTTGTTCGCCTGATGTCAGTTTCAACAAGCCAATTCCCAAATGAGCGTAAATAGGCAAATGGTTAAACTTAAGAAATTCAACATTTTCTGCCCGATATACGATTTGCTACTACCTAAATCAAATAAATACTCTTAGCACCTAACTATTGAATAGTCTCAGTAGAATTCCGCAATCGCATCAGTTGACGACGCATTTGCGGTGAGGCTTTCAATTCAGAAACTTCCTGTGCCTTCACAGAAGCGTGCAGGGTTTCCAGAAACTCGTCAGATCCTTCTGTTAAAGCTTCTAGAAGCACTTGCAACAATTGATCGCGATCGCTTAATATACTCTTCTCCTCAATCATTCGGAACTTGAGATGAATTTCGCACTCATAAACACTTACATCAATGTTATTTACCTGACATGGCAATGCTTTGGAGTTCATAGTGTTTAGGATTCCTTTACTTGGTGGTTGTCATGGTTGGCAGCTAAATTTCCGGCAAAAATTCTTTATATTTTTTTTGAACCCAAAGTGTTTGAATTAAGAACTTGCCTTGATTCATCACATTTGTATTTCATCACACCCTCCTTTGGTTTGTTTATAGCTAGACTTTTGGTGTCTAGATTTTCGCCACTACTGCCCCATCTGCGCTTTATAGTAAGCCATAACTATTATTCAGTTTTTAAGATTTTATGCAATAAAGTTTCTGTAAGAAGTTGCCTGCCCTTTTTAAAGGTTTTTACATCAACTTTATCTTTACGTCAATAACAGTTCGACTTTTGACTAGAAAACTAGTGGTTCCACGTACCTAAAAATCATGCTTTTTTCCTATTTAATTAGAGCCTGAAGCGGTTATAGCATAATTCCGTAAAATTACTACATGTGCGTTTTTTTCAAGAGAAATTAGATGAGACATTTATGAGAAAAATTATTAGAGATAAAATTTTTTCGGGATGACATAGACACCAATCAAATTATTCTGTGTTGAGTGCCTCACTGTGGCATGACTAAAGCGGCTGACAAGCATCAAAAGTGGCATAAATCCTTTTAGCTTTGATTAGCAGACCGCTAGGGCAAATTTGGGGTTCCCCAGACATGAATGAAAATTCACTTACTCTGTTCTTGATTTGAGAAGTCTGTTTTTTCTTAAGCTTTAAGCCTTGACTTTTGTTTGTTATTATGCATTAGCTTACCTCAATAAATACTAGAACCTAATGATTAGCGATGCGCCTCGAATGATAATCACAAGAAAGCATTCAAGAGAAGGAAGAGCGTTTACAATAATTTGAGTGTAATCAACCAAAATCTTACACCGTTTTATGGACAACCCGATGCTGCTCAAGTCAACAACCCGGCATATCCGCATTTTTGCCGGAGAAATTGACTCTCATGGCGAACTGGTTCCTAGCAATCAGGTCTTAACGTTAGATGTAGACCCAGACAACGAATTTAACTGGAACGAAGATGCGCTGCAAAAAATTTATCACAAGTTTGATGAATTGGTCGAAGGATCTAGTGGTGCAGACCTGACAGACTATAACTTACGCCGCATAGGGTCAGATTTAGAGCATTATATGCGATCGCTTCTACAAAAAGGCGAAATCAGCTACAATCTAAATGCCCGCGTCACTAACTACAGTATGGGTCTTCCCCAAGTCGCGGTAGAAAACTAACAATCTTAACTAGTCAAAAGTCATGAGTCAAAAGTCAAGAGTCAAAAGTCTAAAAAGTCTTGACCATTGACCATTGACCTTTGACCCTTGACTATTATGACTAAATTTTTCACAAGCAGGCTCATCTTTATGCCTGCTCTTATTTTCTCACTGTTACTCAGCTTTCCCGCACTCGCTGCCGAACTATTAGGACGTGCAGTTTTACCAGCCGATACTTTTGCTCCCGGTTCAACCACAAGTCAATTCAAGAAGACAAATCGCACCGTTCCTTTTCTCAATGCACAACCCGTGCAGGGATTTTCTGCTGTCATTCCAGGACCAAAAGCCGGCACTTATCTGGTAATTTCCGATAACGGTTTCGGTTCAAAAGCGAATTCACCTGACAACGTACTGCGTATTTACGCACTAGAACCGGACTTCAACACGGGTAAAGTTTTCCCAGTTAATTTCAAAACTGGTGAAAGACTTAAAAGCTTTAACCGCGAAAGTTTTTTAGAACTAAATGATCAAAGAAATTTAGCTAACTTCCCCATAATCGCTTCACAGAAAGTTTATCCAGGTAGTAATATTCCAGTAAGTCAGGAAATAGCCAAAAATCGCTTGCTCACAGGAGGAGATTTTGATACAGAATCCTTCCGTCAAGTTAGCGATGGCACTTTCTGGGTAGGAGATGAGTTTGGTCCGTTTTTGCTACACATAGGACAAAATGGTGAATTGCTGGATTCTCCGATTCCCTTGCCGAACTTAAGAGCGGTAGGGAAGTTAAAATTTGTTAGATCTCCAGATAATCCAGAATTCGCCAATTTACCTGATGATGCTGCCCGAATTGCTGCTGCTAATCTTGGTGGTTCTAAGGGGTTTGAAGGCTTGGCGCTTAACAGCAGCGGCACAAAGCTTTACGCTATGCTAGAAGGAGCATTAAAGGATGAACAAGTGCGATCTCGGTTGTTAATTAATGAATTTGATTTGGCAACCAAACAGTACACAGGTAAAGTTTTTTCCTATAAGTTAGAAAACCCCAATTACGCAATAGGTGATTTAACTGCAATTAACGACAACGAATTTATTGTCATCGAACGCGATAATAAGCAAGGCGACCCTAATAATCAAGCTTTTAAAACACCTGCTCAATTCAAACGCCTTTATAAAATTAATATCACCAATCTAGATAAACAGGGTTTTGTCCAAAAAGAATTATTAGTAGACTTACTGAAAATCTTAGACATAAAAAGTATTGTGGGGAACCTTGCAAAAAACAATATATTTACATTTCCTTTTGTGACAATCGAAAATGTTTTGCCTATAGATACCAGAACATTGCTGGTGATCAACGATAACAATTATGCTGATACAATTGGTCGTTATCCAGGGCAAGCCGATAATACTGAATTCATCAAAATTAGGCTAGATAAACCCTTAAATTTAGTTAAAAATCAATAATATTAAGTTTAATTAAGAAAAGTGTGCAAGAAATACAGCTACTAAGCATTTGAAAACACAGATAAATTATCTATATTTTAACTTTGATAAAATTGACTTGGCAATACGGATGAACTATGTTAACAATATTTTCATAGACAATATTCGTATTGGACAATCAATATTTTTATCTTCTTCAAGAGAATGTTATTAATTTTGATTACAGTTTGATTGAATTCAATGTGCCAATTTGCTGGGTGCAAGTAGTGTAAATGGTAATAAACCCAATTTTTGAGCGCCGTATCCGGATTTATTGCCATGAACATGAAGCCAGTAGGAATTAGTGCCTAACAATTCGTTATCTTTAGGCTTAATTAAGGTTAATTTATGTCAACCTACTTATAAACTATAAAAATACCAGTATTATCTGTCTGTTGGTGATGAAATAATTCATCAAAAGCAAACTGCATGTTCTGGTGGGGTTATGATTTGGTAACAGGTCTGGAGTAATCGATGCTTTAGTAACAAAGAGTAACAGAGCAGACAAGCTATGATCGGGCTATAAGGTTTACTTAGGGGTATGTTAGTTGGGAAAGCTGATAAAGTTGATAAATAAGTATTAGCACCTGCTGGCTGCCACGCTGGCATTCCTATGATTCATTCATTGGATAAGTCAACTTAAAACATAAGCGGACTGCCGCTGTAACTGCTGTTGTGTGGAAATTGCTAATCGCTGATCGGTGCGAAAATTATGGAAAATGACGCGGCAAGGCTCTATTGCCCAAATGACCTTTGTCAAACCCCCAACCCCTTAACTCACAAGTTTTGTCAGAAATGTCGCACACCCTTACCGAAGCGTTACCTGTGGGTCGTGGGAGATGGGGAAAGTGTGGGTAACTCCGGAGAAATATTAGCCGATCGCTATTTAGTCATCAGTGAATCTGTTCTTTTAGATACTAAACCCGGTTTAGCACATGACACTCCAGGATTAGAAAATTTCCAGTCAATCAGACCTTATCTGCGACTAATTCCCTACCGCTTACACGTTCCCCAGGTTTATGGAGTGCTACAGCTAGCTGATAAGCAGCAAGTGCGGGAAATATTACTTATAGAAAAACCGCCACTTTTCATCAATAACAGCACCAACCAAGTACAACTCTACAACGATTTAATTACTGCTTGGAGTCGTGCCACATCAATGAGGCAACTCAATTGGCTGTGGCAAATCGCTCAACTTTGGCAACCTTTAGCGAGTGAGGGTGTCGCCTCTAGCTTACTCGATCCTAATTTATTACGGGTAGAAGGATCGTTAGTGCGTTTGTTGGAATTGCGTGTAGATTCAACAAGACCAGAGTTAACTGAATTGGGTGAATTTTGGCAGCAATTATGCCTTGAGGCAAAAAGTGCGATCGCTGAATTGGTAAATGAAATTTGTCGTTCTTTGATTCAAAGAGAAATAAACTCCTCTGAACATTTAATAGAAGTTTTAGATAAGGGACTGGCAGACGTAGGCAAAACACAAAAACCTACTATTAACATTATCACCAAAACCGAAACAGGTCCCAGCCGCCAACGCAACGAAGATGCATGTTATCCTCCTGCAGGAACTCTTGTAACCAAACCCCCTAACTCTACAGCTTTAGCTATTGTCTGTGATGGTATCGGCGGACACGAAGGTGGTAATGTCGCATCAGATTTAGCGATCCAAACGATTCAGCAGCAAGTACAGCATCTCACCAAACTTCCCCCCGACCACATAGTACCAGCAAATCTACTGACAGACTTAGAAAACGCAGCAGCCGTTGCTAATGATAAAATTAGTCAGCGCAACGACACCGAAAATCGCCAAGGACGCCAGCGTATGGGTACAACTCTGGTGATGGCGTTGCCTATTGCCCATGAAATGTATATTACCCATGTTGGTGATAGCCGCGCCTACTGGATTACACGCCACGGCTGTTATCAAGTTACCCTTGATGATGATGTCGCCTCCCGTGAAGTACGGCTAGGCTATGCTATTTACCGTGAGGCTGTGCAACATAGTTCCTCTGGTTCTTTGGTGCAGGCTTTAGGTATGAGTCCCAGTATTTCATTGCATCCTACGGCACAGCGGTTTATCCTGGACGAAGATTCGATTTTCCTGCTGTGTTCTGATGGTTTAAGCGACTTTGACCGAGTTGATCAATACTGGGAAACGGAAATCTTGCCGATTCTCACTGGTGAGACTGATGTTCTCAAAGTGGCTAATCAGTTAATAGAAATTGCTAATACCAAAAATGGACACGATAATGTAACCATAGCTTTGGTACATTGTCAAGTCAAATACTCGGAACCAAAGTCAAAGTTGACGGCAGTTATTCCTGAACCTTCATCAATTAAAGCTTCTGATTCGCCACCCACAATAATTCAAAGCGCTCCCTCAAGCAGTCCCAACCAAAAAACCCAAGTAATTCCAGAAATAAAGGCAGCCACACGGTTAAAAGTACCGTTACAGTTGGGAATTATCTTATTATTAGTTACCGGAGCCGGGTTATTCGGCTACTGGTTGACGCAATGGGGATCTGGTACAAATTTTGGCACTCTTCCAACTCAGGTGCAACCTACAAATCCGAGTGTTACCACTTCACCTGAGGAACAACTATCGCTTTCTGATTTAGATGTTGGTTCTGAGATTACCAGCGATAGAGAAATAACTCTGAGTAAAAAGAGTAAAAACAAATCTGCCCCAAATTTAGCAGTCACAGCACCAGCAGGTAGTGTTTTGCAAGTTACCAAAAAACCAATTCCTCAAGAGGAAGACTCTATAGTGCATCTGCGAGTCTGTTCAGTAGGTAGCGACACGACTCAACTAAACAATACCACTGCACAAACAATAAAAAAATTATCTAACACCAAATCCTCCACCACAGCTTCTAAACCTTTGGTGAAAAACGGGGAAGACGTATGGATTCAATTATCGGAACTTCAGCGCTTAAATACCTCCGTCCTTGCACCGGGACAATCCGGTAAATGTCAAGCTGATAATGAAACTGTAACTCCTTCTGTTAAACAATCTGTGGCTCCGTCTACACCTTCACGCTCACCTGATGATGATATTCGACCCCAAAGGTAATATCAACTAAGTAAAAGAATCGATAAACCAAAAAAAACCTAAAATAATAATAAAGGCAAGAATCAGCAAGGCAGAAACTTTTGCTTTGTAACATGATTGTTGGAAATTATTTGATTAAACCTTTTAGTTTAATGAATCCATGCCATCCCTGAATCTGGCGATCGCCCGTCTCGTCAATACCGGCACCGACAACTTCGCCATTTGGGTAGTTAACGCACCCTATCCTAGTGGTTATGCTCACCATGACTGTGTATGGTCTCCACACCTAACTCAAGCATGGATTGAGTGGCAGGAAATGTTTGCTGGTCATGGTCGCTTGGATCTTCCTCCAGGCTCAACCCCTCCACCTGCCAACCCACAAACTATGGACTTGATTTCACCCCCGAATGGTCAGACTCCTGGTCCTTACACTAGTCGTCTGATGCAATACTTGGGAATAAGTTTGTGGCGTTGGGTATTTGACGGAGCTATTCTCGGTAGTCTAGAACGCAGTCAAGGCATGGCTATGGGTGAGCAGACACCTTTGCGCTTGCGATTGGAAATTCGCGACCCAGACCTCATTGCCCTACCTTGGGAAATTATGCAGCGGGAAGCTGGTCAACCTGCAATTTCCCTTAGCAAACAAGTGTTATTTAGTCGCACAACCACTGAAGTAGATCCTCTGCCGTATTTGCGAACAGATCCAGCTTTAAATATTCTGCTAGTTTTGGGATCTGACAAGAAACTCCAGCTCGAAAAAGAAGCAGTTATTCTCAAAAAAACTCTTTGCGATAGTCCTGTAGTCAGTAATCATTCTCAAGGATATGCACCATGTACGGTGACTACACTTTTGCAACCAACTCGACAAGAGTTGATTCAACAGTTAGAAAGCAGAGAATACAATGTTTTATTTTATGCCGGTCATGGTCGTCCCGCACCAGATGGAGGTTTCCTGTTTTTGCAACCGGGCATGACACTTAATGGCATAGAATTAGCCCAAGTATTGACTCGGAATAACGTGAACTTGGCGGTTTTTAATTCTTGTTGGGGAGCGCAACCCGCTGCGGAAAATCGCCAAGCTATACCCTCTAGTAGTTTAGCAGAAGTGCTGATTCGTCATGGTGTGCCGGCAGTTTTGGCAATGCGGGATCAAATTGGCGATGATGAAAGTCTAATTTTTATTCAAGCTTTTGCCCAAGCTTTGCGAAAGCGTTTACCAATTGATGAAGCTGTAGCAGAAGCAAGGCAACATTTATTAACAATTTATAAGTTCAATCAACCCGCTTGGACTTTACCAGTTCTCTATTTACATCCCAATTTTAATGGTGAACTGATTAAGAGCTTTGATGAAGGAATTACCGAACTGCCGGAAACTGGTATCCCCAGTATAACTTCGTTGGTTCCCAATGCTTGTTTGCGATCGCTTGACAAAGGTGTAACCTGGTTTTTACGAAGTGGTGTTACCCGTATCGGTCGCACGAAAGATAATGATATTGTCATCCCAGAAGGATCTGTTTCTAAACGGCACGCAGAAATTTTATGCCGAAATAATCTCAGCGGTGCTACTCCTATCCGAACTTATTCCCTGCAAGATTTGTCCACTTACGGAACTACCTGGTTTTTAGCGGCAAACAGTTGGCAACAAATCCTCCGTCAGGAAGTACCCTTAAAATCGGGAATGCAGTTAAAGTTTGGTAGTCCTAAGGGTGAAATATGGCAGTTTATTATTGAAGATTCTTAAGACTGGGGATTTGAAGAGGGGGAAGGGGAAATGCTCAATCGCTAATAACAAAAAAAGATAATTTATGCCACCATAACTTATCTGAGAAAAACCAGATATCACTCTCAAGCAAATCAAATTTATTTTACGGAAATCACATTCTTCCAGCTGTAGCTGTCAATATTGCTAAATAATCAATCGGGAGACGACAAATGACTAAAAATATAAACGCATCAGAAACTTGCCATCCCTTACCCTCTCAATTCGATTTAGAATTGTTGTCAGCTCTGGTGGAACCTGAAGATGCTACTTATCCCTGGAATCCCGCTGACGAAGAGTCAGAAATCTATTTTCGAGAGCTAGAAGAGCAGTTCGCTCAAGATTTCACAGATGAAGAACTGACAAGCCATTCGGAAGCTTTCTATGGAAAACTTGACACACTTTGGTCAGAAATTTCTGAATGCTCACACTACAAGTGTAATACAGAAAATATTACTTTAGCTAATCTTCAAAAAACTTTACATTCGGCTTTTGCTGCCAGTGTACCCCAAAGTTGGCTAAATGCGATCGCTCAAAAAGCCTCAGAAATGTTAAACACCAGCCGAACAATTGGCGATAAACTATTAGTTGAGTGTGTTCAGACTGTACTACCAAGCTGGGAAACAGAAGACCTTTTAGTTCTAGCACGTCCCTACGCTTATGCCATGCGAGGTAGGGAACCGCAAAATGCAGAATCTACAATCACGGAGATCAATAATCGAGAGTGGACAGCTTTATCTCAAATCGAACAAGCAAAAGTTAGTTTAGCGATCGCTCACTATGCCTTCACCCAATTAGATAATCTTCAATCATAAACCTAAATTAAGAATTCTATGCATCTCATCTGGTTTGATTTCTTTGATGTGGCAAAGCAGCAGTGCAGCGCAAATAGCATTTATGTTGCTAGTGTAATAGAGCAGAAGGTAGGAATACTTGTACTGTCAGCTTTTAGTTTTTGTTTGAATGCCTGCCTTGTCTTCACGCCCTAGATGCCATTCTCACAATCTTTAATTATTTATCTTCAGGTATAGTTTTCACAGGTTATCACAACAATAAAATAGACGCTAGACAAGCGTCATCTACCCAAAGACATAAAATACAAGTAAGTCAAGAGTTAACAGTCAAAAGTTAACTGCCTAAAAAGTCTTGACCATTGACCCTTGACCATTGACCATTGACCCCCATCTTTCATTTTGGTTCGATAAAGCGAGTAGCAAAATTTTGCGCTCGCGTTGGCGATAATACCCGTGCTTTAAGAATTGCAGCCATCAAAAAGGCGTAAGACAAGACCCCAACCACTACCAAAAGCAAAGCATTGATAGACCCTGTTGCGTTCCACAAAGCGTGGAGTGCTGAAGCGCTAACATAACCAACAGGCAAAATCTGCCAACTTCTGCGGGGTTTGAGAACAGCTAACCCGATAAAATACCCTAAATACCCGCTGTAAGCCATGTGTCCGGCAACAGACCCTAAAATGCGAGGAATTAACAGTTGTAATCCTACCAGTTGACCAGCAGCTGCGAGACCTCCCGCTTGTTGGGTCGCATTTTGAATAGATGGTACATATTGTCCTAAAGTTTCTAAGAGTGTGAAACCTACGGCAGAAGCAGTTCCTAGAAGAATACCATCTAGAGGTTCCCAAACGCCAACACGTTCGCGTAAAGGCGAGGGTAGTACTCTGGCGATGGCATAAGCTCCTAATACTGGCAGTGCCTTTAGTAATTCCTCCATCAAGCCGGCGCCAAAAAAGTAACGCACAAGTAACTCTGTGAACGTGGTAGCATCTTCAGCAGAAGGCAAGTTACCAGGTAAGATAACGCGAAATACGAAGATAAATATATCTAACAAAGGACTGAGTAAAATCAGCGTAGTCGTTAATGCTGAGGCTAGTAACACCCACCAAGGCTTTTGTTTACCGCAAAGCTGATAGACAAAATAGTAAGCCGCAAAAGCGATGTAAGTAGCGACAATAACTTGATTGGCTTGGGGCTGACCGACCGTGGCAAACATTAGTACTACAAAAATTACTGTCAGGATTCCCGGTATCAGGTATGCTTTACGAGTTAAATCTTTGCCAGTCGAAATAATCGGAAACAGTTGAGTGAAGCTGACAGAATCTAGTTTTTGCATCGACTGAAGAGGAGTCGCTGCTGGTGGTAACGGTTTAGAAGCAGGTTGCGACATCACCGTTGCTTGGGGGATGAGTTCGTACTCAAATAGCAATTCTGGACCATCATAACCTAAAGTTATGCGATCGCCTGGTTGCAATTCCTGAGTACCTTGCAAGGGTTTCCCATTTAAATAAGTGCCATTAGCACTATTTAAATCAGAAATTACCCAGCTAAATCTAGTATCTGCGGATGATGAGATGGGACGAACCACGGCATGACGACGGGATACCATCCGATAGTTCATGGCATCGAAGACAACTTGGCAATTAGGATCCCGTCCAATTACCGCATCTTTACTGGCAAGCAGTGAGTAGCGAGATGCTGACCCAAAAGCTGCTTCATTACCAGACACTAGCCGCAGAAAAGCGTTATGTCTTGCGTTTTTCCCTGTCATTGAGTTAGAATTCGCTTCTCAATTAATTCGCTTAAATTATCACAGCAGCAGGACTTAACCGTAGCCACATCAGCAGCAGCATTGCTAAATACAATATAGCCTCACTTCCTGTTAAACAATGAGAAATTTATAAATCAAAATTTAAGATAGTATTATGCCAGAAAAATAGGATTCTGGCTATCTGAGGTATTTAGAGGGGCTATTCTTGGTAAGCTGTATGAAATTATAGTTCATAGTTTATCGACTTTGTAGCACTATATTAAAGTTTAAATGTCTGGTCATTGATTAAATCTTAGTAGTCTTTACCAAGACTAATTGTATTGAAAAATATAAAAAGTCTAATTTTTTTGTAGTAGAGACGTTCAATCAGAACCTCTCTACGATGATATCAGTTATTTTTTGTGACTGACAGTTGACCTCTGACTACTGACTATTTCCAAATTTATAGACCAAGAACTTTAATTAAGTGTTGTAGGGTGTTAGTTGTTGGTTGTGAAAAAGTACTCGTTACAACCATCCACTATCAATTATCCAATAGACATCTCCAGAAATGAATGATGCGTTATCTGACCCCAAGAGACGTAGCAGTGCTACGTCTCTACATTCATTTTCGGAGATGTCTAATATATAAATTAAATTCGGCGATTGCTTTCGGGAAATTTTCGTTTTCATGTCCTGGACGACTAAGTTTCAGTAAAGAAAACCGCTGCAATTCAGTTAAATTCCCCCATTGTTGGGGTGTGATGCTTATACCTATTTCTTGGAGTTTTTTCTGAAGGCTATCTGGGATATTATTAGCATCCATCCACGGGGGATGAGGTTCAATAAATAATGTTGTCGGTAGTGTGCCGCTACGTTGTAAAATCAAATTATCAAGATACTTATGATAAGCTTGAATTTCGTTTTCTGTGGTGCAAGGTAGTTCCACTAAAGCTTCACGCTCAACTTGAGTCATGTGGCTCCAATCGGATAATTTCAGCTTAATACCACAGGTATCGAGTTTGTAGCGTACTTGCATAGGAATGCAACGTAGAGATTCAACAAAATCTGCCTCGAATTTAAAAAAGACTGCCATAATATTCCTCCGATGATTTAAGATTTTGATTTAGAATTGCTGTAACGAATAATCCAATAACTTATTGATAAAGCGAAAATGGCAATTCCCAGTCCAATTACTTCAACACCATCGGTTTTTTCTAAATCGAGTATAATAATTTTCCGAGATACAGCAATTAAAGAAGTTACAATAACTAATTCAACCTGAACAACGTGTTTTTTCAGATAAGCTGTGATATTTTCTAAAATTTCTAAAGCAATTAAAATATTTAGAAATAAACCAAATATTTTAAATAATGTTTTGTTGATTGCACCATATTCTGTGGTAAAAAGTTCTTTAATCAGAAGCACTCCTAAGTCAAAAATGGCTACCAAAATTACTACCACCATCGCTAAAGATAAAACTTTAGAGACTACCACCTCTATGCTTTCAATATAGTGCATAAAGTTGTCATCTTTGCTAGCTTCTTTAAATTGCCTGAATAGCTTCCACATCTTCTGCACCCCCCTGTGAAGTAAAAAGTGAAAAGCAAAAAGAAAAAAGAAAAACCCCATAGATAAATCTATAGGATGGAAAAAGAATGCCTTACCAATTCGCGCTTTGTATTTAGAAGGCGCTTTTTTCTTATCTTCCATATCTCAAACTAGGAGACAGTCAATAGTCAATAATCAATAGTTACAAAAACTATTGACTATAAAATATTCACCAATTCCCCGGATCGCCAAATATATTGTCATGTATATTTAGCAGCTTATCATTCTTCAGGTCGCAATTGATAAGTAGATGGGCATAAATAAACCCTTCTTAACGTAGTAACCTGATTAGCCGTTAAATCCTCACCGACGAGCGGTAAACCGCTCACTACTAACCAGGAGAGTATTTTACATTTAATTTCGCCCACTTACTTAATGATTATTTCAACGTTCACCAGCAAGGAGTCCCACACCATAATCCCTGATTTGGTGTGGGGAGGAATTGCTGGTTGGATTTGTTGCATCCAAAACGCCAACTTTTCCCATAGCGAAAAAAGGGAGGAGGATAGCAACAAATCCAACAATAGTTTATGCAACAACGCATAATCTCGTACTCCGTTTTATTAATTTGACATTGTTGGGATTAAATTGACCAATGCGTGACCAGTTGTGGTCGTAGATGGAAATATTTTTTGTTTTCCCAGAATTAGTAAATCCGCCAACCCAACCGCGTATTGCCTCTTTATTACGAAAGGCTTGAACGTAGTCACCTGACCGAAAACCAAATGGTGTTATTGTTCCACCTTGTCGTTTTAAAATTCCACCCTTCGAGTAGTTTTCTTGATGCAATTTTCTCCTAAATAATTTAGGTCGAGTAATCACAATGAATGGTGATAGAGTTACAACACATTCCCCAACCCAATGATGCCCGTGATTTTTTGGGGTATGGAAAGCTTTATACTGAACAAATGCGGTAGATGCTAATGCTATTGCATCGTTAGCATGAGTTTCTGGAGTCTGCTTTGATTTATCTTTCTTGTCTTTAACAAGACCTAGCTGAGTGCGGTATTTCCCGGTATCCAAAGAATCTATTTCTTTGAGGGGTGCAAGCTTTGACGCTTCGACTCTAAACCATTCTTGCCCAACTGTTACAGGAGATATGCCAAATCCATGACCTTTGGAATTACCACCACACGACTCGTCTCTAATCTCGGAGATAGGAATTATTTTGGACATTTCTGACAATATTCTTAATTCCATTTCTCGATTAGCTTTGATGCTAGGCGGTAGCTTTTCTTGGCGACGATTGCTAAATCTTTTTTCTCGGTGATTGCGTAACTTGAAAGCAACTTTGCGGTTAATGCGCTGTCCTCTGCGAGTGCGTCTTAACTCATGTCTTTTTTCCATTTTTCCTGTTACAGACTGTCTATCTTTCGTCGTCTTTTTAGATTTATAAAAACCGGGAATACAAGCATGGAATAAAGCAATTGTTGCTAACTTAGTTTGGAATGCAATACCTGTAAAAGCCTTGCCTCTATCTGTTCCGCACACTATTTCTTGCGTATTGTATCCAGATGGTTCGCGTAATAATTGGATGTAAAATAATCCGACTTTATTGCGTAACCCTTCAGCTTTACCCAACTTTATCCACTTCCTCGCTCTTGCCGGAGTGGTCGGCATGAGTGGTTTCCCATTTGAGGATAGAACTGGTACTCGTGTTGTTTGATTATTCTGTGACATTTGTTTTTAGGGATAACCCAAATTACTTTGTATTTAGAATAAATTCTGTCCCTTCGGGCAATCTGGTAAGCGTATCTTCTATTCACGACTAGACCGTACAGGGGGCTAAACTAGGGAAATATTTAGCCGTGTAACCTTACCAAATCTCGTTGCCCTAACCAACTCTCTCCTTGCATACCGTGAACTTAGTGAACTAAGTATTTTGCAAGCCTACACTGTCCCGGAGGGCAGTGTAGGTAGTTGACTGCGTAATATTGATTAATACAGAACGACTTTGAGCCGCCCTGTTTTTTTCTGTACTTTTGTTAAGAAATGCGTTCACTTGTCGCCAAAGGTGGTAATGATGTCAGCCGACACCACTGGTTAATGACACTTGCTTAGGCAACTCAGTATTAACCGCAACTGGCACTAATTGTACCGCACAAGCTTTTAATTCTGGTTGGAGTGAGTCGGGACAAGATTCTGGATGTGTGAGAGCGTTTGCTTCAGAATTTTCTGCCCACAGCGCACCCCAATGCATGGGGACAAAGACCGTACCGGGTGCGATCGCTTTTGTAATTTTAGCAGGAAACTTGGATTTTCCCCGACGCGATCGCACGGACACCCACTCCGAATCTGTAATATTCAACTTTGCCGCATCACGAGGATGAATCTCAATAAATGGTTGGGGATGCATCGAGCGAATTTTTTCAATGCGACCGGTGCGTGTTTGAGTGTGCCAATGTCCGTAAAGTCGCCCAGTTGTCAAGACAAAGGGATAATCAGGATCGGGTGGTTCTGCTAATCCTCGCGAATGATATGCGCCAAATCGAGCGCGTCCATCAGGAGTGTGAAAACGCAAATCAGTGTAAAGTCTTTTGGAATTAAAAGTTGTAGAGACGCGATTCATCGCGTCTGTATTTGTAGAGACGCGATTCATCGCGTCTGTATTTTCTTCAAAACCAAGAACACCAGTATCAGAATCGATATATATCGGTTCAGGTTTATTTTCTGGATGGGGCCATTGAGTCGCACCTTCCGCTTGTAATTGCTCGTGACTCATACCTGTCATATCGCAAGGACGATCGCAAGTCAGTTGCACAAACTCAGTATATACCTCAGCGGAGTTTGTAAAAGAAAATTCTTTCTCAAAACCTAAGCGACGCCCTACTTCAGCAAAAATTTCCCAATCTGCTTTTGCTTCCCCTGGTGGTGTGCGGAATGCTTGACATAAGGTGACTACTCGTTCGGAGTTTGTCATCACACCAGTTTTCTCACCCCATTGTGCTGCGGGTAAGAGAACGTGAGCGTAAGCAGCAGTTTCTGTGGGATAATAAGCATCTTGATAGATTGTAAAAGGCGATCGCAATAACGCTTTTTTCGTCCGCTCCAAATCTGGCATACTCACAGCCGGATTAGTCGCCGCAATCCACAATAACCCGACATTACCGTTTTCTAACTCCGTAATCATATCCCACGCCGTCAAACCCGGATTTGGGGAAATTTGCCCCGGCTTCAGTCCCCAAAATTCCTCAACTTCCCCTCGCTGTTGGGCATTTTTCACCGTCCGATAACCAGGTAACAGATGTGATAAACCTCCCGCTTCGCGTCCTCCCATCGCGTTTGGCTGACCGGTTAAGGAAAATGGTCCGGCTCCTGGTTTACCAATTTGTCCGGTCATTAAGTGCAAATTAATGATGGTTCTGACTTTTGCGGTACCTTCCGATGATTGATTTACACCCATTGACCACATCGACAGAACCCGCTGTGATTGTCCCCAGTAGCGAGCTGCTGTTTCTAAATCTTCAACGCTGATACCGCAGCGATGAGCTACGACATCAGGGGAATAATGGCGAATCACCTCAGCGTATGCAGGGAAGTTGCTGGTACAATCCTCAATGAACGCGGGATCGATGTAATTCCAGCGCATCAATAAGTGAGCCATCCCGTTCATCAAGTCGATATCTGTACCGGGACGAATCGCTAAATGTAAATCTGCGGCTTCTGCGGTTGGTGTGCGTCGGGGATCGACCACAATCATTTTCACTTTGCGATTCTTTTTATGGTATTTCTCCAATCGGTTGAAAATGATCGGGTGACATTCAGCCGTATTGGTACCAATTAAAAAAGCACAGTCAGTTAACTCCAAGTCATCGTAACAGCACGGGGGACCATCTGCGCCAAAGCTTTGAATGTAGCCAGCTACAGCACTGGACATACATAAACGAGAGTTGGCATCAAAGTTGTTTGTACCCAAACAGCCTTTCATCAATTTCTGAGCTATGTAGTAGTCCTCAGTTTGAAACTGACCGGAACCATACATACATATGGCTTCTACTCCTTGGGTAAAGCGCACAGTTTGAATGCGCTGGGTGATAAGATTAAAAGCTTCATCCCAAGTTGCGCGGCGAAATTCCTGTTTTAAGGAGTCTCGTAGCATTGGGTAGCGTAATCTATTTTTATCTAAAGATTCGGCGATGGTTGCGCCTTTAACACACACCATACCTTGACTTGACGGATGCGCTTTATCCCCCCGCACTCGCCAAATTGGAGTTCCTTGGCTATCTCGATTTGTGGCTTTGCCATGTTGCGCTGGGGGGGAGACTTCTAATCCACAGCCTACACCACAGTAAGGACAGACGGTTTTAGTAATTTCAGTCATGGCGTTTATACCGTATTCACCAGTTGTCTAAATTTTGAACAATGACTTAATTTAAGAGCGAATAGTTGTGTTTTCAAACTTTTGATATCATGGAAGCGCAAATCACAGATACTGTAGAGACGTTCCGGCGGAACGTCTTTACGACGGTTGCGACGTTTTTGTTACTGTTAATTAAACGGACATGATATGAAATTCGCTCGCTGCACTTAAAAATGTTTAAGCTGCTGAGAGAAAATTCTGATAGTTTCTGTTAAGAATTTTTCTCAAATTTGCGGGAAAAACTTTCGGAATTTATCCTGATAGCATTTTTACTTATTTAATATCAATTGTGACCAACAAAAAGTATTTTATTATACTTTTTTTCAACTAATATCATTCATTAAGCCCCAAATTTTCGCAGAGACGTAGCAATGCTACGTCTCTACATAAATGTGATTTTTTTCCACAATTCCTTAAATTGAAGATACACACAGATTGATTTTCTGTGTGTATCTCAGGTTTGATTTTTAGGAGTTTATTAGTAGTAATCCTAACCCAACTAACTACTATAGGAATCCGGTTTGAATTTTGAACAAAATTCGGTATTGTAGGGTGTGTTAGAACGGAGTTCGTACCGCACCATTTGTAAGGATTTGGTGCGTTACGCTGTCGCTAACGCACCCTACGTATCTTTTCAAAAATCAAATAGTAATCCTATAACTACTATCTCCTATTGAAATCTTATTCTTCCGCTAACATGGGAGCTTTTTGGGTTATCATTTCTAATGATTCATCCTCGGAAGCGCTAGCAAAAGAGCCTTTCGGTTCTTTGAGGAAGAAGGCACACATAAAGGCGCAGATTAAAGCAGCTATACCCATTGTGGCAAAGAGTGTTGGTGGATTGGTTAAGCTGTAGATTGTCAGATAAACCACACCGCCGAAGTTACCGTAAGCGCCGACATTACCAGCAATTTGACCTGTGGCTTCTTTCTTAATTAAAGGTACGATACCGTAGGTTGCACCGCAGCCAGCTTGGGCAAAATATGCGGCTAATATAGTAACAGCGATCGCTAGGGGAAGAGGCCAGCTTTTGTTAATAAAATGTGTGATCAAATAGCTGACACCAATCCCAGCAGAAATAATTGTCATTGTCCATTTGCGAGAGCTAAATTTATCAGAAATTAAGCCACCGCTAGGACGAGAAATTAAGTTCATAAAGGGATAGATAGAAGCAATCATCCCCGCTACCACATGCTCTAAACCAAAGGTTTTTTCAAAAAATGCCGGCAGCATGGAAACCGCTGCCAGTTCCGAACCAAAGTTAGTAATGTATGTGAATTCGAGTAAAGCTACTTGACCAAATTGATAGCGTTCTGAAGGGGCGTAAATTTTTCTGCCAGTTAATAGTTCTTGGTTGACTTTATAAGCTTGGTAGCTTTGATAAGCAAATAATCCGAGTAACGCAACCCAAACCAAATACATTTGGCTGAGATTTAAGAAGTGAATGTTCTTTTGTTCTAAACGCCAAGCTAATAAACCTAAAGCGAAAATTAAACCAAAGTTGGAAACAATCATTGCCCAGAAACTTTTGACACTGGTTACTTCCAAAGAACCATTTTTCTTAGGACGTTTGTAAGTTTTGCCGGCAGGAGTATCTTGAACGGTGTTGAAATAAATTACACCGTAAATTGCTGCAATTATACCTGTAAGAGCGATCGTCAAACGCCAGTTAGAAGCACCACCAGTCATAAAGCTAGCCGCAACCGCAATTATCGGTAAGGCAAATTCAGCCCCAAATGCCCCAAAGTTGCCCCAACCGCCATAAACCCCTTGAGCTATACCAATATCTTTCGGGGGAAACCATTCGGACACCATGCGGATACCGACGACAAACCCAGCACCGACAATTCCCATCAACAAGCGACTGATAACCAATTGGTTAAAGTTTTGTGACAGCGCTGTAGCCATACAGGGAACCACAGCAAACATCAGCAGCATTGAGTAAGTTATTCTCGGACCATAACGATCCAAAAGCATCCCAATTATAATTCGTGCTGGAATTGTCAGCGCTAAGTTGCAGATACCCAAAGTTTTAATTTGTTCGGGCGCCAGATGTAATTGCTTACCTATAGTTGTCGCAAAGGGAGCAAAGTTAAACCAACAAACGAAGGTGAGAAAAAAGGCAAACCAAGTCTGATGTAAGATGCGATAGCGACCGGTAAATGAAACTAAACCTTTGAGCATTGAATTTTCCTAAGTAAAAACTGAATAATTGCGTAGAAAAATCTGTGGACAATTACATAATTGCCCTAAGATGTTGGTTGATAATTGTTAGTACGGACGTTCCGGCGGTTCTAGTACAGACGTTCCGGCGGAACGTCTCTACGACTACAGACGTTCCGGCGGAACGTCTCTACGGCACCTTTTGTACAGACGTTCCGGCGGAACGTCTCTACGGCACCTTTTGTACAGACGTTCCGGCGGAACGTCTCTACCACGCCCACTAACCACTAACCACTAACTCTTCTTGTGCGCGTGCGCCGAAGTTTTCTATTAGCAGTTGGCGTAATATTGGCTGCAAATCTTCGCAGGGTATGCTTTTGGTGACACAAGTTCCTAAATGTGCATCTTTACCAACTTTGCCGCCCATATAAATGTCAACTCCTTCTAAAGTTTTGCCATTTTTGCGTACTTTAGTTCCCATTAACCCGATGTCTGCAACTTGCGGCTGTCCGCAGGAGTTAGGACAACCTGTCCAGTGAATGCGTACAGTCCGAGTGAATGTTAACTCGCTTTCCAATGCTTTGATCATTGCCAAAGCGCGGTTTTTGGTTTCAATTAGGGCAAAGTTGCAAAATTGGGCGCCTGTGCAAGAAACTAGCGATCGCATTAACGAACCAGGCACAATTTGAAATCTTTCTAACAGATTTTCTGTTAAAAATGCTGTCAATCTTGTATCAGCAATATTGGGGATAATCACGTTTTGCTCAACTGTGAGCCTAATTTCACTACTGCCGTAAACTTCTGCAATACGAGCAATTTCAAACATATCATCGGCAAAGAATCGACCAACGGGAATGTTTAACCCGACGTAGTTTAATCCTGGTTGCTTTTGTTTGTATACGCCAATGTGGTCGCGTTTTTCCCAGTCGATTTCATCTTTGGCTGCTGCGGTAATTAATGACTTACCCAAACGGTTTTCGACTTCTGAGCGGAATTTGTCTAAACCCAATTCATCAATTAGCCACATTAAGCGCGATTTTTGGCGATTTGCGCGTAAACCGCGATCGCGATAAACTTCTAAAATCGCTCTACATACAGCAACTACATCTTCTGGAGGCACCCAAGCATTTAACGGAATCGCTGCATCACACCGTTTGGCAGAGAAAAAGCCCCCAACCAGGACATTGAAGCCAAACTGAGGTGAGGAAAACTCTTTCCCCCCCTCCTTAAAAGCGGGGACAAAAGCCAAATCGTTGATTTCCGCATGAACTGAGTTATCACGTCCAGCGGTGATGGCGATGTTAAACTTACGCGGCAGGTTGCTAAACTCTGAGTTACCAACGCCATTGTTGGTAATCATATCTTGAATTTGCTGTACCAACTCTCGCGTATCAAACAACTCCGAAGCATCCAATCCAGCTACGGGATCGCCTGTAATGTTGCGAACGTTGTCCATTCCTGACTGTACAGTGGTTAAGCCAACAGCTTCAAATTTATTAAAGATATCTGGTAGATCTTCAATGCGGATGCCTCGCAATTGGATATTCTGTCTAGTAGTGATGTCAGCGTAGCCGTCTTCACCGTAACGCTGCACTACTTCAGCTAGCACACGCATTTGATGAGAAGTTAGAATACCGTTAGGCATCCGCAACCGCATCATAAACTTGCCGGGAGTGGCTGGACGAAAGAACACACCCACCCATTTTAGCCGATGGTCGCGATCGCATTCGTCCATTGCTTCCCAACCGAAGGAGGCAAATTTTTCGATTTCTGCTTTAACGGCAAGTCCATCTTTTTCTGCTTTGAATTTCTCGAACTTGTTTAAGCTGGGTGTGGTAGTTGCTGTGTCTGTCATGAGTTGACTTCCGTTGCTTTGTTGCTAGTTCGCGTTTGAATATCTGAATGTAGTTTTATCGGTTTGTGAATGTACGATTTTTTTTAAAGTAAATTTTTGAGTTTTACGACATTGCAAATTGATCAAAGCTCTTTTTTGACGAGGCTTGTAACAATTTGCTTGTTCCTAAGATTAAGGTTGGATGAATGTTAAAATCGTATAAATAGTTACTAAATTTTAGTAAAATTGCAGATAATGCATGAACTTGATGCATTATCTGTATGAGAAAATTTGATCAGAGCGATCGCACTCCGAAAATTAATTATGCGTTGCCCGAAACCCTCGATTAGACGTAGCAGTGCTACGTCTCTACGTATGACTCTGGAAATATCTATTACAGCAACTTTGGAGGACTTTAGTCCTCACTACAAACCTTATTTGAACCACACATCAAAAACCTATGTAGAGACGTAGCAATGCTACGTCTGTTACATATTTTTCGGGCAACGCATAATAAAAGAGTGGTGGATGTCTATACAGGCAATTAACTGGACATGATATAACAGCAAATAACCACCAACCAACAACTAATCAATTGTGAACAACATCAACCAGCTTTTGGTGCAAGTGCAGGCAGCACACGATGCGGCTGATTGGTCACGAGTCTTGCAATGCGTGCAACAGTTCATTCTGGGAGAGGATGCCAAAGATTCAGAGATAGTTAAAAATCAAGAATATTTGCTGGAATTAGCACTCTGCGTTTTAAAAATGGGGGATTTTCAGCAACGCTGGGAAATTGGTAAAGTGTTTGTCCGTTTGGGAAATATTGCTATAACCCCGTTGATTGATATCCTAGAAGATGAAGATGCAGAGTCAGAATTGCGATGGTATGCAGTCCGGATTTTGGGAGAACTGAAAAATCCCATTGCGATCGCATCCCTGGTAAAATTTCTTCAAGCCAATGAAAATGAAGAATTTAAGGCGATTGCTGCTACCGCCTTAGCAAAAATTGGAAAAAGTGCCATCAGTGCTTTATCAGGACTTTTAGCATCCAAAGATACACGAGTTTTTGCAGTGCGATCGCTTTCTTACATCCGTCAACCAGAAATTATTACACCTCTATTAAGTGTGGTGAAAGATCCCCTAGTTGAAATCCGCGCTATTGCCATTGAAGCTCTCAGCAGCTTTCACGATCCTCGTATTCCACCGATTCTTTTAAATGCTTTAACTGATGTCGCTAGTGCTGTTAGACGTGAAGCTGTGCTTAGTTTGAGTGTTCGCACTGACTTACATCAAGAATTAGATTTGGTGGTGAAACTCCAACCCAAGCTTCATGACCTTAATATAGAAGTTGCCCAAGCAGCAGTAGTTGCACTTTCGCGAATCGGTACTGATGAGGCGGCAAAACAGTTATTTTTAGTGCTAATATCGCCCCAGACACCAATAAAATTACAACTTGAAATTATCCGCGCCCTGAGTTGGATGAAGACATTATCCAGTTTAGAATATCTCCAAGAAGCATTTAATCAACTTTCATTGGAGACAGTGTGGTTAGAAATTGTCACAGTTTTAGGTCGAGTCAAGGATTCAACATTAATTGAGAAAGCAACTGTAATTTTACTTTCAATAGTGCGATCGCAACATCCAGCAATTGAGATTGCCTCAATTAAAAGTGCGATCGCTTTATCTTTAGGACAATTAGGCAATATTGAGGCAATTGAACCATTGATTTATCTTCTAACAGATAATAATGAAGTCGTCAGATTGCACATCGTCGCTGCACTAAAGAATCTCGCAGCAGAAACCGCTTATCAACAATTGCAACAATTATTAAATAATCCCACCCTGACACCAGATTTACGCGAAGGAATTACCGCAGCTTTGGCGGAATGGTAATACGTAGTAAGCACGAAGAGTGCTTACTACCCTAGCCACATTTATTCTCAACATGCCAAAATGTGGACGCGAAACTAATACATCGGTATTTAGTGTGTTTAAATTTTTTACGAAACTTGACTATTTGTTAAAAGAAACTTTCCTCGGCTTGCTGCGAGGAGGTTGGATGAATTGGGCGGCGGTGAGTACCGTTACTGTGTTATTATTTTTATTCGGGTTGAGTCTGCAAAGTTCTTGGCAATTAGAAAAGCTGCTTAACCAATTTGGTAGCCAGCTAGAAGTCTCAGTATACCTGAATGCGGGTGCTACGGTTGAAGCGATCGCTCCAATAGTTGAGAAATTACCTCAAGTAGCGGCGATGCAAACAATCACCAAAGAGCAAGCTTGGAATAAACTAGTAAAGGAACTAGGAATTTCTGATATTGAAGGTGTCACCCAGCAGTTAGGCGATAATCCTTTAGTTGATGAGATTAAGGTCAAAGCACGTAACTCCCAAGTTGTCCCCAATTTAGCGACGCAACTTGCTAAAATACCCCAAGTTAATTCAGTGCAGTATGTAGATGAAGCTGTGCAACGTATTGCTCAGTTACATACTGGGTTGAATTGGATTACTTTAACAATTACCATAATTTTGACTTCCACAGCGATCGCAGTCACTAGCACCACAATTCGCTTAATTGTTCTTGCACGACGTCGGGAAATTGAAATTATGGAACTTGTGGGTGCAACTTCGACTTGGATTTATCTACCGTTTATTTTACAAGGAATTGCTTTTGGTTTAGTTGGTGGTGCGATCGCTTGGAGTTTCATTTCTCTAATCCAACAGTTTATCACTAAATTGCTCAGTAATCAACCTGAGTTTATCCAATTTCTCACCAACGGTTTGCAACTCACTAGCGGACAAACTTTATTATTACCTTTGATTCTCCTGGGTTTTGGTGCCACAGTCGGATTCTTAGGAAGTTTGTTTGCAGTGCGTCGATTTGCTAGATAATAATTATAATTCCTAGTCGGCGCTACCCTGCGGGAAAGCTTCGCTAACAGCGCTGAAAAAATCCCCAATTTCACAGTCGGGTACCGTAACACATATTCAAAATAAAAGCGCTGAAGCGCTTACTACGTTCTTAAATTTTAATATTCGACAACGGATTAAACAAGCGGGAAAATTCACCATTTTCAAATGTTTCATCCCAATTTGTGGGTAAACGATGAGGATTAGGATTTTCCCGTGTGGGTACCCGCATAAAAATGTAATCACACTTAACATTATCTAACTTCGTCTGGGAAGTAATTAACCAATCTTCGATGTAAGCACCGGTAAGAGTTGCACCTCTCAAATCGGTTTTATTTAATTCCGTTTGTCCTAAATTCGCTCTCGAAAAATCTGCATCTTGGAAGTTAGATGCACTAAGATTCGCTCCTATTAAGCTAGCATCCTTGATATTCGCTCCCTGCAAATTTATATTTTGCAAGTTCCAGCCGTTCAAATTTTTATTTTGTAAGTCTTTCGTAACCAGCAATTCTCGTAATTGCAGATCATCAAGATAAGTTGTTCCCACAGCGGCAAGATCCAACTTTTTCGCTTGATACCAGCAAGTGCGTGTCAAAATAGCCGTGGTAAAGCTGGTATTTTTCAGTCTGGCTTGGGTAAAGTCCGCATCTGTCAAATCGCAGCCTTGGAAACTAGTTCCATATTTTGTCACAAAAGCGATCGCTAAATTCCGAGTTAAGCTTTGCTTTTCATCTCCAAATAAGGCATGACAACTGACATAAGCACTAAGTAATATTACTGCTACTGACACTATTAATGCTACCCCACCAGAAATCAAATTGACCATTGCTGCTGCCACAGCCACGGCTCCAGCTATTGCCCCCGCAACTGACACTGTTACTGTCACTGCAAGCAATCCAGCGATAATTCCGGCAAATGCGGCGGCTCCAGCTATGACTACTGCCCCTGCCGCTACAATTACTACTGATATTGAGGCAGTAACAATTACTGCTACTATCGGGGCTAATTCCATGACGCTTGTAACTGCTACTCCAGCCCAAGCTACTGCTACTATAGCTGTCCAAGCGATCGCAGCCAAACCAGAAGCGATCATTGCCATGATCAAAAATCCCCAGGCTGCTGACAATCCCCGGCGGATAATGGTAATAAAAAACACTAGCAAGAGGATCAAGCTAACTACCACAACATAAATATTTTCGCGGTGATTGTTAACGAGAATAAATCCTAGCAGGGAACCGCCAACGGCTGATAGCAGTCCGGATATTGCCGATAGGAGTAATGCAAATATTAGCAAAGCGATCGCCCAACGGCGTTGTAAACCTGCTTTGGCGTTGCAAAAATTTGCACTCTTGAGAATGGCACCATTAAAATCTGTACCACGAATATCAGAATCAGAGAAATCTGCGCCGGTTAAATCTTGCCCTTTAAAGGATTTGCCTCTGAGCTTTCCACGGCGATAATTTTGAGCCATGTTCAATTTGAACAGAGTGGGACACTTTTTGCTACAGGTTGTAGGATATCAGTTTTTGGTGAGTTTATTTCTGTTATGTATTTAAATTTAAAAATCTAGTAGTCCACCTTCCGCACCCAAAACGGTCACAATCTGTTATTACTGAGGTTAATTCATCAATTGTAATTTACGCTACGCGATCGCTACAGGGTTGTATAGTGTGACCAATTGGTAGTAAACAAGGTTTGACGCAACGGATATTGAGTGTAAAAGATGTGCCGACAGCCTCAAACAATTGCAGGTTAATTGGTTTGCGAGTTTTGGGATAGGTCTTATGAGTAAGCAAAGGCAATTTTAATAACTGCTATTTTTCTGACTAGCGTCATCTCTCCGGTTTTGATATCCACAGTGAATAAAGAATTCATTGGCTCATGATTGATATTAGCCACTGCATATAGTTCTCCTAGTGGAGAAACACTTAAGCTGAGTAAGTCATTTTCTAAAGGTTTATTGTTGAAGTGCAATTCTGACAACTTAATAATTAGTGGTTTGCCAGTGATTAGTGAATTATTCTCCATGTCTAACTGCACCAAATGCATACGGTGTCCTATCCCCATGCTTGTAGCATAAATTTTTCTATTAACTGGGGATTGAGTGAGATTGCTATAGCGTTGGTCTGGTTGCAGGTCGGGTAAAACAAGTCCATCATAAGTTACTTTACCCGTCTTGTAGTCAATAGTTGCTAACTCAAAGGGTGGGGCACCCGCTCTTAGACTAACTATGCCCAGAAGCTTGCCATCTTTAGTTTCGAGCAGACTTTCTAAAGTACTATTTTCCTGTTTAAATCCCCACACTTTTAGAGCTTTGTGAATTCGAGAAGACTTGTCAGTTTTAATAAATACAAGACGATTAAAATTGCCCTTTTGCGTGTGTGCTACACAGGTAATAATGAACATCCCGTTGGATAGAGGAGTGAGGCTTGTTAGCCTTTCGCGAGGCTGCTTATGGAAGGCTTTAGGGGCAGTTTTAGTATGTGTATTTAGGTTGTCAACGATGTGAGCCGAGATTGGAGAGTGTAATAACTGTTTACCAGTTTGTATATCTAAAGATATTAGAGATATTTGAGGGGTCGTGTGGGCTATATTTTTCCTCTCTGAAGTATGCAATGGTCTTCCTACTACATTACAAATCTTTCTTGCAGTTTCATTGGCTACATTTGCACTAACTATATCTATATTGTTGCTGGTCGCAAAGTGTACTCCATAAATTACGGAAGACTTCTGCACAGCAGTTTCTTGAATCTTGGGATTTATATTGGACATATCTTGTTAGTGTCCTCTAGAAATACTACTTGCAAATATAGCATTAAAATCTATTTACTGTACTTACATGTGCATAAGTTGATTTGGCTTACACCTATTGACCGTTTTGGGGTGCGTTTTGTTGATAATACAACTATTGCCGCAACCAATAGTGATAGAAGTATTAAGCTATGGAATGTAAACGGTAAAAAAAATAACAGACTTAGGAGGACATATCGAACAAGTTCTTAACTTAGATGTCAGTCGCGATGGTAAATATATTGCTTCAGCTAGCAAGGATGGAACTGTTAAAATATGGAGTTCAAAATCCTATAAACTACTGCAAAATTTAGTAATTCCTAACAGTATTATCGATATTATCAATCAACTCAGTTTTAGCCCTGACAGCAAAAAATCGTAGGTTGGGTTGAGGAACGAAACCCAACGTTCATAAGGTTTTGTTGGGTTGTGCAAAGCCTCCACCCAACCTACAATTATCCTTAACTGAGCAGTATTGGGACAGAATTGCGATCGCTCTACCAAAAAAAACTCATCCGTGGATATACTTATTCAGTATCAGGGCTAAAAACAGTTAAGTAAGGTGCCGAAAGGAAGTGTTAACAAATTTTTGTCATGTTTTATGATAGCGTTTGTCATGTTTTCATGTCAAGGGAGGAGAAACCCCTACCGTTAAATGGTCACTAGTGACTATATTGGCAAATGGAAACGTTCGACTTGCCCCGGTGGTACTGGGGCTTTTATTAGAAAAGAATTATCTTAGCATCAATCTGTATATTTATCAAACTCTGGGTCGCTACAACGGGGTAATTGCTGAATTTACAAACACGGCAAGTTCCATATCATTTGGGAAAAAGTAAGCAACGCATTGTTCGGTACATGTGCATAAATTGATGTAGCTCACACCTATAAAACAAGATACAAGGTAAGCAATACTTGCTGAACGAAGGTTCGGCGAATCAGGTAGAACTTGCCGCTTCATATATTAAAACTTTTGTCAATATCACATGACAGAAATTAAACGAAGTCTGGCAGTAGTTATCGGCATCAATCAATACAGCAATGGCATCCCCGCATTGCAAACCCCTGTCAATGATGCGAAAGAAATCGCCGCCACTTTGGAAAGCAAATACGAATACGACCAAGTCGTGTTAATGTTGGATGGGGATGCTAACAACGACAAATTCAACAGTTTATTGACGGCTTTTGAACAAAATAAACTACTTTTATCTGATGGCAGCCAAATTGAAATTGGAGAGACTGATAGACTATTTTTCTATTTTGCCGGACATGGTATTGCCTCAGAATTAGATAGCGCTGATGCTCCAACAGGCTTTCTTGTTCCTCAAGATGCACGGATGGATAACAACAGCAGTTTGTTATCGATGACGCGACTTCACGATGCTTTAATTAAACTGCCATGTCGTCATTTGTTGATTATCCTAGATTGTTGCTTTGCCGGGGCATTTCGTTGGGCAGGTAACAGAGAAGCAATGCGACAAAATCCATTATATCGCGAACGCTACGATCGCTTTATCTCTAGTTGTGCCCAAGAGGTAATTACCTCTGCAAGCGATGATGAAAAAGCTGCTGATTCCCTGTATCCTTTTGGGCAACGCAGCGAACATGATGGACATTCTCCCTTTGCAGAGTTTCTCCTCAAAGCACTTAGAGAAGGAGCAGATTGGAGTGAAGACGGTGTACTAACCGCAATGGAATTATATGTATATTTACATAGTCAATTAGGGAAAATAAACGTCAAACAAACCCCTAACTATTCTCAACTTCAACGCCATGATAAAGGTCAGTACATCTTTCCCATTCCTAGTTTTGACCGCAATAATTTAGCCTCAGCACCTGCAATTTCGGAAAATACTAATCCTTATCGGGGTTTAAAATCTTTTGAAGAAGAACACAGTCAGCTATTTTTCGGCAGAAATAAATTAATTTCCCAGCTAGGAGAATTTATCAGAAATCGTCCGCTGACGGTACTGCTGGGTGCCTCTGGTTCAGGAAAATCTAGTTTGGTAAAAGCCGGATTAATTCCATATTTGAAACTGGGGACTAGGAACTGGGAGATGGCAAATATCCCTTATTCCCATTGTCCATTGCCTATTACTAATTGTCCATTGCCACAAAAATGGCGCATTTTGGCTCCCGTGCGTCCAGGAGAATCACCTTTCACAGCTTTGAACAAAACGCTGGAAAAGGAAAATTTGCCAATTTTTGCGGAACCAAACAAAGCTTTTGAACAAGAATTACAGAACTTGTATAAGAGTGTACATGAATGGTGTCGTTTGAATCCTCAGGCAAAATTACTATTGATAATTGACCAGTTTGAAGAATTAGTCACCGTTTGCCAAGATGAAACTGAAAGTAAAAACTTCTTTGAAGGATTAGCAAGAGCAATAAAAGCTTTTCCTGAGCAGTTAAGAATTGTGGTGACATTAAGAAATGACTTTGAACCACAATTTCGGGATACTCCTTTAGAACCTTACTGGGAATCGGGGCAATTTGTCATGCCAAGAATATCGCGGGAAGAATTGCGATCTTGCATTGTCGAACCAGCCGCTGCTAAGGTAATGTATTTTGATCCACCAAGTTTAGTAGACGAAATAATTGATGAAGTTGCACAGATGCCGGGAGCATTACCGCTACTTTCTTTTACTTTAAGTAAACTATATCTGAAATATATTCAGAGTGTTAAAGAAGGTAAAAAAAACAATCGCGCAATTACTCAATTTGATTATGAAGAATTAGGGGGAGTGACACGCAGTCTCACTAAAGCAGCAGACTTTGAATATGATAATTTAGTTAAACTTGACTCCGCTTACTCCCAAACTATCAAGCACGTAATGCTGCGAATGGTAGCGGTGGGTAGCAGCGATTTGACACGCAGACGGTTGCTATGCAAGGAGTTGGAGTATCCAGAACCCGAAAATACGCGGGTAAAGTTGGTGATAGAGCGCTTTGTGGCGGCGCGGTTGTTGGTGAAAGGACGCGATATAGAGAATAATGAATATATAGAGCCAGCTCATGATGCTTTAATGCGAGGATGGAAAGAGCTGCTGAACTGGAAAAAACAAGAGTTAAGTCCTCTACTATTGCAAACAGAGTTAAGACCTATTTCAAATAAATGGGCAACCCAAAAGCATGATAAAAAGGCTGTTGGTCTTCTGTGGAATAACGATCCTCGCTTGCCGTTAGTACAGCAATTACTTAAGTCTGATGTTGGCTGGTTGAATTTAACAGAATTTGAGTTTGTCAAGCGTAGTATCCAAAAAAGACGCAAGATGCACTTAAATGCGATCGCTATGATTAGTGCAGTGATGATATTGCTATCGCAACTTACCGCTTTTGGGTTTATTCAACTTCATTTTACGATTGTCAATCACAATGCTCTTGAAATTAGGCGAATTCCGAAAGTTAGTAATTGGGAATCTTCTTCCCAGTCTATCTGTCCTCAATTATATCAAATCCGGTAAATTACTGACAATGTAAAGACGTTCCGGCGGAACGTCTCTACGACGGTTACGACGTTTTTACAATGTAAAGACGTTCCGCCGGAACGTCTCTACGACGGTTACGACGTTTTTATTATTGTTAATTAAACGGACATTATATTATCGCCGATCGCTACATCACCATTACTAATAATTTTGGCTAAAACTCCTGTTTGGATATGGTGAAATTGCTTTTGTAATAAAGTCAGCAGTCCAATATCTCGTTCTCCGGTTTCTGGATGCACTTCTATATTTAAGCAGCGATTAATTCTCGCACTTATTTCAATTCTGGCTGTACCAAGTTGCATTTCTTGACCTACCCAGTCAAATTCTCCCCATGCGGGTACACCTTCTACAACTATATTCGGACGAAAACGCCGGACATCGATTTGTTGTCCGGCTAATTGAGTTAAATTATCTATAGTTGCTTGACTAACTAAAGAAATATGCACTGCTTCTCTGTCAGGATAGCGAGTTTCACCAAACATCCCTACAAATTGTAAGGGTGGGTGGTTGCTATTTTTGGCAGCGAGACTGGGGTTAATTCCTGCTAAATAGCCAGTGAAAAATGCCGAAATGCGATCGCGTCCGATTTCTGTTTTCGTATCGCCAATCAATAATTCTACACCTTTACGCTTGACTCTAAGAATACCACTAACTTCTTCATACTCGCAATCTAAAGCTGCTAAGGAATGCCAATCGTTTTGCATGATGAAGTTTTCCTTCTTCATCCACGGCACAATAGTTGAGTCAACGTCTATCTCATCTTCCTTGTACATTAACGCAAAAGAGCGATCGCCTGGTATCCCATATCCAACTTTTAAGGTTACGCTTTCTTGTGCTTTAGGTGTTAAACCCTTCACCGGATGGATAAATAATTGCTTAACCTGATATACTCGTGTTTGCTTCAAATCGCTTAATCCAAACATTTCCTGTATTTCCTCGTTTACTGAGGAGGTTGTTATTGTCCAGCTTGTCTTACCTCATCCACGGTTAAACTTAAAGCTTGCGCTATCTGTTCCACAGTCAACCCAGCAGCTAACATTGGTGGTACAGCGAGTAACTTTCCTCTACGTTCTCCTTCCTGTTCTCCTTCCCGTTTACCTTCCTGTTTACCTTTCTGTTCTCCTTTCTGTTCGCCTTCTGCAAAAGCTTGCTGATATACTCGTGTTTGCTTCAAATCGCTTAATCCAAACATTTCCTGTATCTCCTCGATATCCATGCTAGGAAATTTATAAACCAAAATCGTCTCGATTAATTGTAATAATTGTTGCTTTTTCCGTACTGAATCAACTTCTTGCCTGGTTCTCGTAATTAACTCCCTGGCTTCTTGTATTGCCTTATCTTCATTTTCTACCACTAATTTAATCGTAGCAATGCCAATGGGTAGAGATGCGGTTTCCCCTAACTCATCCAAATAAATGCGAGTAACTCTCCCGGAAGCAAAAGACTCGCGGTAGTGCTTGGTTTTTGCGCTGTCGATGCTGCGAGTTGGGTAAATCACCACAGCAAACCAATCATTTTCTGGTTGGTTTTGACGCAGGTATAAATGAACTTCTGTAAACAGCCGTGAGTAAATTTCTGAGTCTGCTTGAAACTGGACTTCGAGAAAATAAATTGGCTTTTCCTCCGTTTCTGGGAGAAATACACCATCGATTCGGAAAGCTGTTTGCTTGACTTCAACTGATGAAAATTCATACCCTGTGGCAGTTTCGGGAGAATTGCCAATTAGTTCAAAAAATATATTGGGGAATTCTTGAAATAGGCGATAAAATATGCTGTCTGTTTTCACGAATCGGAGTATTTAAACGCAGAGTTATTATGACTTTTTAAATTATCATACTTTCAAAACCCCACCTGCAAACGGAGAGATTTTTGAGAAGGGCGATCGCTTTGTGTTTTTCAATAAAATAGCGCGATCGCCTGAATATTTTGGCAGACTTTTTTAATCAGAAGTGGAACTCATGGATTTTTGTTTAGCGGGCTGATTTTTACCGTTATTCCCACCTGCAATACTACGCAAATATGCGCTGCCAATAGTCAATAAAAATACTAAATAACCTACTGCTTGCAGGAGATAAAGATGATCTCTGTAGCCAAATAATGATTTGAGGATAATGCCTGGGAATTGTTCATCAGGTAAGATTTTGGAGGTATTTGAAACCATCGGACCCAAAATGCAAGAATGAACCTTAGTAAAGCGTTCATAATAAAAACAAATACTTTCCGAAGCGCGATCGCTTAATGCCAAAGCAGCAGCAGCTTCATCAAAGCGTTGCAGTGCTGTCACTACCAACCCGGCAACAATAAATACCAAAAAAATGCCCATCACCTGGAAAAATTGCCGGATGTTAATTTTAACACCCCATTTAAATATCAGCATACCAACAGCAGCAGCCGCAACTAAACCGCTAACGGCGCCGAAAGCTGGCATAAATCCTTGTTGAAAATTGGCAGCAACAAAGAAAACTGTTTCAAAACCTTCACGAAGAACGGCAATCAAAATTAACCAAAAAACGCCCCAACCGGCATTATTATCTGCTTTGAGGGCGCTTGTGACTGCTCCTTCAACTTCAGCTTTCATAAATCTGGCTTGTTTGGTCATCCAGATGAGCATCCAACTGAGCATAGCGATCGCTAATACGCAGAAAAATCCCTCTAGCAAAACCTCTGTCACCGATGCGTATTGGGGATTTGCAGCACTTAGCGCCATCGTAACCCAACTCAATAACACACCTACCAGCGCACTCACGGCAATGCCAACGCCCACACCAGCATACACCCATGAGTTAAGCTGAGATTGCTTGGCTTTTTTCAATAAAGCCAGCACAATCCCCACAACAAGGGCAGCTTCTACTCCTTCTCGGAGTGTAATTACAAAAGTCGGTAGAGCAGTACTAAAATTCATTGTGAATAGTCCAAAGTCAATGGTCAAGAGTCAAGAGTCAATGGTCAATAGACATAGGAGTAGAAATTAATTATGCGTTCCCCCGAAATTTTTGATTAGACGTAGCAGTGCTACGTCTCTACGTCTATTTTTGGAGATGTCTAATAGTCAATAGTCTAAAGTCCAAAGATTGACTCTTGACTCTTAATTATTAGCTAAAATCGCGTAACATTTTTTTCAATTCGAGATTATGCATCTCTTCTTGTCCTATCATGTTACGGGCGAATTCTTCTAAGTAAATGCTGGCATTAGTTACAGTCTCTAGGAGATTTTTATACAAATCCAGAGCATTTTTTTCGTGGGATAAGCTTTCTGTCAAGATATCTTTAACTGAATGCTTGTAAGTTTCTTCCATCTGTGCAATTTTGAGGCTGGGGTGTCCATCTAAACCTGTGAGTATTTCTCCCACTTGTTCAGCATGAAGTAGAGACTCGCTAGCTTGCGCTTTGAAAAAAGCCACGATAGGAATGCGGTTGGGACCTGTAACCATCAGAGAATAATGAGTGTAGCGCACTACGCCGGCTAGTTCAAATTCCATGATTGCGTTGAGTAAGTCGATGGTCTTTTTCTGGTCAAGCTCTTGCATGAGTCGTTAGTTGAAGTAATGTGTAGAGAGTAATCAGTTAAGAATTGGTATTAGGAGTTAGGAGTATAATTCCTAACTTTTGCAGAGACAATCCGGTGGAACGTCTCTACTGTACAAACGTTCCGGTGAAACGTCTGTACCTATTCTCACTTATAAGCTAATTTTAAACTCTTGAATTTTGCTATTAAGAATTAAGTAAAAGTTCTATTGCTGCGCTTGGGTGCTTGATTTGTCAATCACGGTTTGAGAATTTTGCTCAATAGTTTTTACTAGCTTGGTAACATCATCAGGAGTTTTGACTGATGCAGCTGGTGGGATAGCGGAGGGCCAAACTTTAACTAGTTCAGTCATACTTGTTTCAATACCTTTATGTGCTTCCGGAAAGTCTTTCGACATTTGGCTAGAAATGCCTTTGTATAATTCGTTAGCGTAGATGACAAAACCACGAGAGTCTTGATATTCTATTGGTGCAGATATTTTGCCGTTAGCGATCGCAGCACCATATTCTGAGTTTGCCGAATCTAATAACTCATTAATCACCTGTAGTACAAATCCTGTTTTTGAGCGTTGCGTTTCTGGTAAAGCTGCGATCGCACCATCTATTGCTTGCATTGAAGAGCCAAAATCAGCTTCGATTTTGGCTGCTTTAGGATTCGATTTTATTGAATATTTTATTACATCTTGAAACTTTACTAAAGTCGTCTTAAATTCTTTGACTTTACGTTCGTTTAATTGATCTTCAACATCAACATAAATTTCTTCAACTGGATGCCCAATATGAGGTTCTGCTTGTTTAGGTTGATTTTGATCTAACAGTTCTTTGGCTACTATAAGATGTCCTTTCATCAAGCCCAATTTAGTCATATAGTCAACATCTTTTGCTTCACCTGTAAGCGCTATCTCTTGAACAGTAACCATATCTTTAATTTGGTCAAACTGCTCTTGAGTTATCACCTTTTTGGACACTAATTCGGATGGTGAGGCATAAGGACGATTAGCTTGAATTTTGTTTGATAATGCTGGTATTGCTAGCTTTGCCTCAAACTTATCCAACTCGGACAATATCGCATTGTTGATATTTATTTGAGCTTTGCTGCCGTGACCGCTGTGATTATTATTACTTACTGCCTCCCTTGCCTGGGAGCTAGAATTAGCAACAGGGGCAGGTGAATTATCTGCGCTTGGTGTGCCGCTAGTACAGGAACTGAGGGAAACTATGGCACAAGCGGCAATAGCCATAAAAATGTAACGAATTTTGATCATTTTTGCTCCAAGAAACGTTTGAAAAGTATTAATTAAAACTTTGTCAGCAACAGGACGTAAGTTTGACATTTAGTCGTAGAATTTAGTTTTGCATATAAATGATATATTTTATCAATTAGTTAAAAAAATTAACTATGATGTTAAAGAATTATTATCAATTTAGATTATGCCCTAACTTGATGCAAAGTATAAGGCAACACATTTGTATAGTTTAGGAATTTTTCTGAGTTTGAAGTGCGTTTTTACTGTCTGCGACTACTTCAAAATTACCCATGCAGCCGTTTTCAGCGATCGCATCCTGATGCGGATGAAACATATACTTACCCGGATAGCGAAAGCTGAATTCTAAAATGTGTCGCTCCGCTATACCCATCGTAATTACATCTGCTTTGTGAGTGGGAGTGAGAGTCATTCCCGTGGGATAAACATTAAAAAAGTTGGCGTGGAGGTGAAAAGTAACCGCTGGATCGAATTCAATAATGTTGAGGACGTACAGCCGAATCAACTGATTTTGATAAATCTTAATCGGATTATCCATGTAATAATGCGGTAAACCGTTGAAAGCATAATACTCATTACGGTCATCATCATTGATGTCATACCCAGCCATAATTAAGACTATTTCATCTGCCGGCGGACGCGGCTTGGGTGGGTCAATGATAAACATTCCGTATAAGCCTTTGGCAATGTGACGGGTTACTGGTTCTATATGGCAGTGGTACAAATGAACGCCATAAGGTTCCGCGTCAAATTCATAAATTGTGGCATTACCGTTGCTAACTGGACGAATACCATCCATTTCTGCCGGATGGACACCGTGAAAATGCAAAGAGTGCGAATGTCCCGCTTGATTGTGGAACAATACCCGCACGCGATCGCCTTGTTTTGCTCTGAGTGTCGGTCCAGGAATCCGACCATTTAAATCCCAGATGTTGTAAGACACAGCACTGTTTAGCTCAATAATAGAAGTCCCCGCAGTTAAGCGAAATTCGCGGATAGTGCGTCCATTTTCTTGCTTTACCGTGCCATAATCAAAATTCCGTAGCACCTGCATTGGGTTGGCAGCTGTTGTTGGGGCGTAGACGCCCTGCGTCTTGTCGCCAGACATCGCCTCCATCGGCGGTATCTTGACAATTGACTTACTTTGTGCATTCAACGTCTGCCAAAGCGCCGCCGCGACCGTCACACCAGCCCCAGCTAATCCCAGCTTCAACAGTTGACGACGACTCCAAAGATTTTCTTTCCCCAGAGCAAAGTTGTTAGGCATGGAATTTCCAATTAGCGCCCAAATAAGATTGCAAAAAATTTGCAATTGACCTATGTATATTATCGAAATTAATAATATTTGTCAATAATCTTTAGCTGGCATGATAAAATAACACATTTTATACACAGTTGTTAAAAAGAAAGTTTATGGTATATCTTTTTGCAATAAAGTGGCAAAATGCGCTTTGATTGATGAACTGCCCAAACTACTTATAAAAGGTCAAAAATGACTACTTTATCTCGTCCTTCAGTGTTGCAAAAGACCGCAAATGTTACTCTGTCTAAACCTGTGCAGGTAACGATTTATATGCTGTTATCTTCTTTAGTTATCTGGACTGTCTTATTCTCCACTTACCCTGCGGTTCATAACGCAGCACACTCAACACGTCACCATACATTAGGAGTTGCATGTCACTAAATTATCATAATTCCCAGAATTTTCAGTTATTTTTGTTGGGAAATGATTTGAAGTGACGTAGAGTAGTTAGGAGTCAGAAGCCAAAACACAAAAGCTTACTGACACCTAACATTTAGATTTACCAAAAAGGTTTGAGATGAAAAAATATCGGTTGTTCGGAGTTATCAGCGTTGTTTGTATCGCGTTATCAATTCTTTATTCCTTTGCGGGAGTTTCCCAAACTTCTATACCGAGAGTGCAACTTACAACTAACCCACCATTAGAAAAGATTCTGCCCTTTGAAGCAGAAGCAAAAAAACCACAATCTCCCGTTACTTTGACGCTACAAGCTGTTGATGCTGTGGGTAAACCCTTAGAAAATGCTTTAATCAGCTTAGAAATTATCACACCACCGCGTAACTTTTGGTTAACAACAGATTTTCCCATTGTTGAAGGAACAAAATTGCTGCAAATGAAGGCGGCTGCACCTAATGGTAAGCTAGAAATTCAGCAGATATTACCGATTCGTGGTAATTATCAACTGCGGGTAAATGTTTCACCAATGATTGCAAATACTTTTGCGACTTATGAGCAAACCTTGAATTTAAAAGTTCGGGAAAATCCAGTTAAATATAAATATTTTGTTGTTGTTGCCGCTGTTTTATTATCAGTTGGATTGTTGGGTGGTTGGGTTATTGGTGGACAAGAAGAACTGCGAGAAGGTGAAATTGCCCCGCATTCAGTGCGTCTGTTATTAAGTGCGTTGACGGTGGTGGCAATAGTAACATTATTGTTTATCAATATTAGCGCAGAAGTTGCAGAAGCTCACGGCAGCGGACACTCAAATACTACGGAATATCGCGCTCCATCAGTGCAAAAATCTCAGCAATTGGAAGTCAGACTTGACGCAGATAAAAACGCCACCGTGGGAAAACTTGCGAATTTAGCGCTACAAGTCAAGGATAGCGTCACAGGACAACCAATTAAAGATATCGTGTTGCAAGTGGAAGCGATCGCTTTAGAACATAATTTAACAGTTTTTGCCTACAAAGGTATTTCCGACCCACAAGGCAAGTTAATATGGCAGGAGCAATTCTTTGATGGTTCACCTCACCAAATCGAAGTAGAAGCAACTCCCAACCCTGGATCTAAGCGTCAATTTTCAGCCATGAAAGTAGCACAGGAAATTGAAGTTGAGGGAATCGCACCACCAATTTATATCCGCTTAATTAGTTTATTTTACTTTACAGCCTTTGTCGGCATTGGTATGGCGATGGGATTGCTAATACAACATCGACGCAAACCACAAGTAAGAACAGAATAAAAACAAAATTTTCAGGTATACATAATGTTTTATTTTGGTATTGAGCATGAAGTCGCTTTCCTCAACAAAGAAGGAAAATTTGCTGATTTTTCGCGAACAAAATTCGCTGATTTTAATCAAATCGTAGAAAAATTACCCACATACCCCAGTGATTATCCCCAATTGCGTGTTGGGGATGCTGGTATTAAAGAAAAAAGATGGTACATTGAAGGGTTTGAACGATTTGAAGATTCGGAAAATGTCATCGAATGCGTCCCTAAAGGCATCGAAATCAGAACAACTATAAATTCTACTATTCAAAACGCTATAAATGAATTATCAGAAAGTTTTCGTTTATTGTGTGAAGGTGCTAGTAGTTTCGGTTTTTCGCCAGTTTTAATTAGTTTTAATCCATACTATGCTGTTTTTGAGCCGCAACCCCCATTAAATGATTATGAAATAAAACGGCGACAGGCTTCTCCGGAAAAACAAACAGCACACATTCCCATGTTGACTTATGGTCCTGATTTAAATATATCAGTTAGCGGGTTATCTACTGAAGGCGTAATTGATATTGGCAGAAAGTTAACTTATTACAGTCCTTACATTGTTCCGTTTAGTTATAGTTCTCCTTTTTATCAAGGTACTTTGTGGGATGGTTTATCGGTAAGGACATTTATGAGAACGGGAAAAAGACCGGCGGTGATGGTATTTGTAGAAAAGCGCGAACAACTGATTGATAGTGTACCTTCATTAACGAAAATAGCACGTATACCCGCAGAAGTTGGGAGAATTGAATTTAAAGCTTTTGATAGCTGTGATGATTTTACAATTTATGCCGCTTTGTTAGCATTATTAAAGGGTTTGGTGTTAGATAAAACTCTTCTGGGTAGAGCAACTGTACCCGATGCGGAGAAACATCAAATATCCGCAAAAGAAGGTTTTGACAACGAAGATATTTTAGCCACAGCTACACAAGTTTTGCAAGCATCTGAAACTGCACTCGCAAACGATCCTGATGTTCAGTTGTTAGCACCGCTGAAAGTTATGCTTGTAAACGGACAAACACCATCTCATAAACTAATTCAGATTTTTAACGGAGTAGGTTCCATAGAAGAAGCACTCTTACAAACTTACAGGAGATTTGAGGTTTAGGAGGTACATGCGTAAAATCCAAAACCTTGTAGAGACGTAGCATTGCTACGTCTTTACGTGTATTTAATATGACTTACGCACTCAGTCGCGAGAAAACAAGACTTTGAGATTGCTTCCTTGCGTCGCAATGACGGAAATACCTAGTACAGTGGGCGCGTAAATAAACCACCCATTCTCAATCGCTAAAAAGCTTATTCCATATTACTTTTGAATGAGTGAATGAGTGACTTCCGCGTTCGCGTAGCGTCTCCGTTCGCGCTTGCGTCTCCGACAGGAGAAGGAGAAGCGGTACTAGTCCGTGCGTAAGTCCTGTAAAAAAATAGGACTTACGCATCTTGCATAAGTCCTAATAAACTTTTATTTTGAGCTACATCAGATCAAAATAATTTACTAAAGTTGTGTAGTTCTACTACGGTTTTGCTGTACCAGCTGTTGCTTCCACTTTCACGCTTTTTACACCCTTGACTTCTTTAACAGCGGGTTCAATTTTCTTGATATCCGCTGAAGTTGGTACTGTTCCTGTAACGGTTACAACACCATCTTTATCTTCAGCTACTAATTTGCTGCCGGGAATCTTTTCTGTTAGTTTGCTGTTGACTAAGCTTTTCGTGTCGGTTCCACCTTTCATCGCGTCGCCTTTCATCGCGTCGCCTTTCATTGCGTCGCCTTTCATCGCGTCGCCTTTCATCGCGTCGCCGCCTTTCATCGCGTCGCCGCCTTTCATCGCGTCGCCGCCTTTCATTGCGCCATCAGTCGTAGAAGCTTCTTTTGCTGGTGCGCCAGTTTCAGTCTCTGAACCAGTTTTAGTAGCTTCTTGGCAGCCAATAGCACCGACTAGCAAAATGCCGCTGACTAGAAATGGAATTAGTTTTTTCATGGAAACTCCTTGGGTCTGAAACCCCGTCCTTCTAGGACGGCTTTATATTTGTTCCATTACCGCGCAAGGGAATTGCTTAATTCGGTGTGCCATTGTATTGCACTTTCGCGCTTGACAATTACCATTTTAAATCTCACAATCCTGTACGCATAACGGTTTTGTTCCGAAGAACCTCCCTTTCGGGGTGATGTTAGCTTAGACCTGTTATAAGAGCTTGTTGGGCTTGCAACACTAAACCAGTGACCTTAGTTTTGTTTAATCACAAGCGACAGAGCGGGGGACTAGCTTGTCTTGCGACACGCTTACGCGAACGCATCCCAAGGTGTCGTGACTCAAATAACGCTTACCTATTACTAGGTGGTCGGGTCAGAATGGCTTGATGATTTCTCATGCAAGCCCTATGCCTTTAGGCTAGGGTTCCTGACTTTTATCTCCTAATTGAGCAGTTGAGGCAATTAATTGACTTATTTGACATGGCGAGGAGCGAATCTTAAAAAACAATCAAAAGTGAAATGGCATAAGTGCTGACGAAAGCACTTATATTGCCGAAATTGAACCTACAAGAACTTCTAGATTTTTTGTGTGAGCTTGTTTCTAGAAATGTGAATTCAACTTCGATTATGACTGCCCACGGCTAGGGTGACTATAAGGGTTGGCTGTCCATCAACTTGACTTTAACACAAGGGTAGATTCTGCCGTCCCACAGCGGTGATTTAAATGGTACCAGATTTTGGCGGAATTAGCTCATTCGCGCTAAAAATTTAATATTGTGGCGACAGTTATCTTTGTGAAATACGTAAAAATACTTACGAAAGTCAAAATTAGCTCCCCCTTGTCCCCCACTACGGAACAGGTGCCGAATTAACTGGCGTACTTGGCGGAATTTGTTCAATGGGAATCAGCGCTTCCATTACCGCTTTAGCAATCGGTGCAGCAACGGTGGAACCAAAGGCATTTGCTCCTTTTGGCTCATCCACTAATGCCAAAACTACATAACGAGGAGATTCCACTGGCAAGATACCTACAAAACTGGTGATTTTCGCATTACTCAAGTAGCCGCCGGCGCGACTGGCTACTTGAGCCGTACCAGTTTTGCCGGCGATGCGATATCCAGGAATTTGTGATGCTTTTCCGGTTCCTTGAGAAACTACAGTTTCCATCATTTCGATAACTTTTTGGGTTGTCGCGGTGGAAAAAATCTGCCGTGGTGCTGGTAAATTAGGTGAATAATGCATACGTCCTTTCGTATCAACCAGCCCACGCACTACATGGGGTGTAACTAGTTTGCCACCATTTGCTAAAGCTCCGTGCATTTGCACCAATTGTAAAGGTGTTAAAGAAAAACCTTGACCAAAGGATGTAGTTGCTGCTTCAATTGGCGAGGCGGTAAATTCTTCTTGGCTTTTTAACTGACTAGCTACTTCAAAAGGCAAATCTGTTTGAATACCTTGCCCTAAACCTAAGCGTTCTAACCAGTTGTAGTAGACTGAAGGCTGCAATCGTTGAATGATTTGCACCATGCCAATATTGCTAGAGTGTTGGAGAACCTGAGCGATGTTTATTCGCCCGTAACGTTTATTTTCAGCATTTCTGATAATTCGGTCAGCGACTTGAATAGAACCTGGGTCATTGAACGTATCATCTGGTTTGATGATACCATTTTCGAGAGCGATCGCCACATTCAAAGGCTTGAAAGTCGATCCTGGTTCATAAAGATCCGCCACTGTCCAGTTTTTGAACAATGAAATATCAGCTTTTGAATATTCATTTGGATTATAAGTAGGTTGAGAAACCAGAGCAAGGAGCGAACCATCCCACGCATCCATAACAATCACCGCTCCGCGTTTTGCCCCAAACTTTTTCATCTGTTGTTTGAGAGCTAAACGAGCCGAGCGTTGTAAGCGACTATCAATAGTCAGTTGCAGACGTAAATCATCAAAACGCAAAAATCCTTCCGGAGCATGATCTGGCATTAGCGCACCATTACCTGCCCGACTCATTCGCACCGTTTGCCCAGAACGTTCTAACAACTTTTCTTGACTATATTCCACACCAGCCTGACCGCGACGGTCAAGATTAACATAGCCCACCACATCAGCAACCAAATCCTGTTGGGGGTATAATCGGGAGTATTTTTGAATTAACTCCAAGCCATCTAAATGTAAAGAAGAAATGCGATCGGCAAGTTCTTCCGGCAAAGCAGAGGAAAGTAGAATACCGCTTTTTTTATTTTGAAAAATTTTCTCTAAATCAGCCGCGTCTTTATTTAATATTGGCGCAAGTTCATTTGCTATATCTGACCCAGACTTATTAAATAGTTTGGGATGAGCATAAACAGTATACACGGGACGGTCGAGGGCTAAAACATTATTAGTGCGATCGATCACTGGACGACGGGGCATAAAAGGTCGCAAATTCACCATTTGCTGGTTTCGTGCCTTCTGCGTTAACTTTGGTCCTCTGACAATTTGCAGTTGATACAAGTTCACAGCTAAACCAAGTCCTGCCGCAACTAATATGCCCCACACCACAAACAAACGGGACTTTGTGTTGGGTGTTTGGTCTTGGGTGCTAGAAGCAATTTTTTCTAAAGCTCGCGCTGAAGCCTTTTGCTGCTTTTTGAATCCAGATGAAGGCAAATTTCTAAATTTTATTCTGTTTGGTGACTTTCGCATTCAGGTTGTCCTTTGCATTTTTGGAGTGTTGATGGTTGATAGTTGATGGTTGATAGTTGTTGTTTGATTAACCACTAACCACTAACTACTAACCACTAACCACTAACCACGTTCCTAACTTTAATATCCCAGCCCAGAGGTGCTTTGCTGTGGTGTTTGAGAATTTGGCATTGTTGGCGATCGCCCATCGTCTCCAAAAGAAGGCATTGAGTTAAGATTATGAGATGCCGGATTGATGAAAATCGCCCTCGCGGGAGTTGGCGCTACCAAACCGGTTGATGGTTTTTCGCCTTCCACAGCCATTTTGTTTTGCAGTACTTCGTTGGTTGTTGTCAACTGCCGGTCTTGGCGTTGCAAGTTTTGCAGCTTGCGGTATGCCTGACTCCATAGTTCTTGAGAATAAACTGTCCAACCGTAAACTACTAGGGTTGCTGCCACTAACAAAAACGCCGCAATTGAGGAATTACGATGTATGGTGTGCAAGCGTAGTAACCATAAAGGTGGTGACTCAGAATTAGGCATTACGGGAACGCGCTCTTGATTTCCCTTTGGACTTTTGGGTGTCACAGAGGAACCATTTTGCTTTGGTAATTGTTGTTTGCCCAATTGACTAGGTGTCGGCGTAACCGTTTTATTTGTCTTTGAACGCCGTTGTCTTCTAGAGGGCATTGGTGTAGAATCACTGCGCGATGCTGACTCAACACGCGCAGAAGGCGATTTACCTGAGGGCTGGGTAATACGCTCAAACCAATTACCCTTTGCTGCAACAGATGATTTGCGCTCTTCAGCCATAACTTTTATTTTTGTGAGGGAAGGAAATACTATATTTTGCATTCAGTGAAGTGCGAAACGTCTCAACAGCATGTATTGCTTGCCGATGGCAAGGAGCGCCAAGCGTTACTCATTTTCTGCTCTTAACCGCTAACCCCGAATTTCTCGCAGAAAGTTCACATCAGTATGGCTACATAAGACTAACTTAGGCAAGATGCACTTCCACATAAGGATTTTTGGTATGATAGCGCGGATTGCTACCAAATTTGCTTTCTCTACCTGAGCGTGATAAATTTATCTTCTTCTTAAGTTTAGACAAACTAATCAAATTGCCCTAAGATGGTTACGCTGAACGAAAAAAGAAGAAAAAGTTTTGCATAAATCTGTAATAGGAAGCATTTAAAAAAAAGCAACAAATACGGTATGGTATTCAACAGGCGAAAAATAGTTATTGCCATAATTGGTGAAAGAGGAGTTATGAAAATAAAAATCTTTGGTTTTGCTGCAATGTTAAGTCTGGCTGCTCTTCTCGGAGCTTGCGACAGCGGCGGTGGTGGTGGTACCAGCGAACCAGCTGCAACTACTTCCCCCGCAGCCGGTGAGCCTGCTGATGGTGGTGCGATGATGAGTCCTTCTGCTCCTAGTCCTGGTGCTACTACCAGCCCTGGTGCTACTCCTAGCCCTACTAAGAGTCCTTAGATAATAGTCTTACTCCCAGCAGATCACAAAGCAGATCATTAGCAGCGCTCCTACATCACACCTAGTTGAGTAAACTCAAGCGTGCTATCAATTTTTTGATGGATTAAAAGCTTGGAGCGACCTGAGAGCGCAGTAAAATATTAGTTAAGTACAACAAGAGGAGGACACTAGTAAAGACGGTCTTCGTCGCCACTAAGTGTCCACCTGTGTTTTGTTTTAACCGATAAATTTGTGGTTCAAGATTAACTGTAAGTCCAATAAATAAGTTGAGTCGAAGAATTAGACTAAGTTTGCGGGTAAAATCCTTTACTGGAAAGATGACCCAGTAATAAGGCTTGACTTGTCAAATTTTTATGGGTAAAGATTTCTAGTACAGCAAGGTGGAAGTCACGCATTCACCCATTCAAAAAGCTTATAGGTCAGACTTTTGAACGATTTTAAATGGTTGGTTTATTTACGCCGTTCTGTAGTTGGTGGAATAAAAGAGCGATCGCCTGAAGACCAACAATCTCAAAGAGTATGTAAAAATACTTATAAAAACTAAGATTTATTTAGACAAAATTAAGAACAACAATCCGCACCCGATACATGAGAAGATTAGTTGAATGGAAGTAAAAGTACAAAACAGTGTTGTACATTACATGCTAAGTACCCAGATGCGGAGAGTGAAAGCAAAAAAAGCAATAATATTTTTTGTGGTTAGCATTAGCACAAGTGTAGTGGTATGGTTATTTAACGATTGGCGGGCATCAGGAATTGCATTACCTGAGCCATCCGATACACCCGAAGAGATATTGCGAACGGAGATAATTATAGAAGCGCGATCGCCTGTTGATGGCAAACCTTTAACAGCCAGCGAATACGCAGAACTACTTACCCAGTTGCAAACTAGTCCACCACCAAAACTCACTACCAAAATTCGCCAACAAGTTTTCTTGCTTCGCATCCGTAAAGCATTACTTCAGGTTTTTCCCTTTTTAAACTTATAACGTTAAATTTGTCTTTAATCTCCATCACCCGAAAACTAGGAGCGCATCACCTTAAAGCCGAAGAAAAAATTCATTGGTGAAGTTCCAAAAAGGTGGCGACAAAATCTGCAAATAAATGTAAAGAATATATATAGATATTAAAAAAGTCAATTTACTCAATCACCATATTTCACGTAGGTAGCTTCATGTCCATGACCACGATCGCTCCAGAACAGGTTAACCGCATAATTGGGAACCAACATCACGACCCCTTTGAAATACTTGGTTCCCACCTCATCGAACAAAATGGTAAAAACGTCTGGGCTGTGCGAGCCTACCTACCAAATGCGAGTGCAGCTTGGGTAGTGCTTCCGGAAGAACGTAAGGAATACCCAATGGAAGCAGTACATGATCCTCACTTCTTTGAATGCACGATTGAAGCTTCAGAACTAGCAAACTACCAGTTACGCATCAAAGAAGGAGAACACGAACGTGTCACCTACGATCCTTACGCCTTTCGTTCTCCAAACTTGACAGACTTTGATTTGCACCTGTTTAGCGAAGGCAACCATCACCGTATTTACGAAAAAATGGGAGCGCACACCACCGAAATAGATGGCGTAAAAGGCGTTTATTTTGCAGTTTGGGCACCCAACGCCCGGAATGCTTCCGTACTAGGAGATTTCAACAACTGGGACGGACGCAAAAACCAAATGCGGAAAGGTGTCACCGGTGTTTGGGAATTATTTATTCCCGAACTTGGAATAGGAGAGCATTACAAATATGAAATCAAAAATTTTGAAGGACATATTTACGAAAAATCTGACCCTTACGGTTTTCAACAAGAAGTCCGCCCCAAAACCGCATCGATTGTCACCGATTTAAATAATTATAGCTGGGGTGACGAAGAGTGGATGGAAAAACGTCGCCAAAACGACCCCCTCACCCAGCCAATTTCCGTTTACGAAATGCATTTAGGCTCTTGGTTACACGCTTCGAGCTCGGAACCAGCCAAACTACCTAATGGTGAAATTCAGCCCCCAGTTTCTGTTTCCGAACTTAATCCAGGCGCACGTTTCCTCACCTACCGGGAATTAGCAGAACGACTCATTCCCTACGTCAAAGAGTTGGGATATACCCATATTGAAATGCTACCAGTTGCCGAGCATCCTTTTGATGGCTCTTGGGGCTATCAAGTCACCGGATACTTTGCCCCCACCTCGCGTTTTGGTACCCCGGAAGATTTCATGTATTTTGTTGATCAATGCCATGAAAACGGTATTGGTGTGATTGTTGATTGGGTTCCCGGTCACTTTCCCAAAGATGGACATGGTTTAGCCTTCTTTGATGGCTCTCACCTTTACGAACACGCCGACCCCCGCAAAGGCGAACATAAAGAATGGGGTACTCTTGTCTTCAACTACAGCCGCAACGAAGTCCGGAATTTCTTAGTATCAAATGCCCTCTTTTGGTTTGACAAATACCACATTGACGGAATTCGTGTTGATGCTGTTGCCTCAATGCTTTATCTTGACTATTGCCGCAAACCAGGAGAATGGTTGAAAAACCAATACGGTGGTAGAGAAAACATAGAAGCAGCAGATTTTCTGCGTCAGACAAATCAGACTATTTTCAGCTATTTTCCCGGCATTCTCTCAATTGCCGAAGAATCTACCTCTTGGCCGATGGTATCTTGGCCCACCTACACAGGCGGACTGGGCTTTAACTTAAAGTGGAACATGGGTTGGATGCACGATATGCTGGATTACTTCAGCATGGACCCTTGGTTCCGTCAGTTCCATCAAAACAATATCACCTTTAGTATGTGGTATCACCACAGCGAAAACTTCATGTTGGCACTGTCACATGATGAAGTGGTGCATGGTAAAAGCAATATCATCGGCAAGATGCCCGGAGATAGATGGCAGAAACTCGCTAATGTGCGTTGTTTATTTAGCTATATGTTTGCCCATCCAGGCAAGAAAACCATGTTTATGAGCATGGAGTTTGGGCAGTGGAGTGAGTGGAACGTTTGGAGTGATTTAGAATGGCAATTATTTGAGCATGAGCCACACCAGCAATTAAAACAGTTTTTCACTGATTTGAATCATCTTTATCGCTCGGAACCAGCTTTATATAACCAAGATTTTGCTCAAGCTGGGTTTGAGTGGATTGATTGTAGCGACAACCGTCATAGCGTGGTTTTCTTTATCCGTCGCGATAAAGATTCTGATGATTTCATTATTGCTGTTTGCAACTTCACACCGCAACCGCATTCTCATTATCGCATTGGTGTACCGGAATTGGGATTTTATACTGAATTGTTTAATAGTGATGCGCGTCAATATGGTGGCAGCAATATGGGCAATTTAGGTGGTAAGTGGACTGATAATTGGTCGTTGCACAATCGTCCTTATTCGCTGGATTTGTGTTTGCCACCTTTGGGAGTATTGTTTCTTAAGTTGGATAGAAAGAAGACAGCAGAAGTGATGGAATCTTAATCAGGAGCTATATTATCTCCGTTTAATTACCTGAAACAAAGTTTGTAGTTAGCGGGAAAACGCTAACTACAAACTTTAAATTTATTTATATCTACCTACTTAGCAGCCCCAATTTAAAATCCCATTAACTTGCTAACTTGGGGAAGAAATTCTTTAAGGATGTTTGTATCAGTGGCAATCCCAATCAAAGCTTTTAGTGAACTGAGAGCAAACTTACAGATTTTCTGAATACGTTCTTCTGGGGGTTTTTGGGCTTCTTCTCCAATAGAAGCCAAAGCCTCTAAAGCATCCTTTTTCTGTTCATCAGTCAGCTTTGAGTCATTCTCAATCGCTTTTTGCAATTGAGAAATTATGTCAGCAAGCTCTTGAGCTTCTGGCTGTTCGGAATCTTTCAACTGTTGAACAGTATTGCTCACAAAGCCACTAATATCTCCAATATTGAAGTTTGAACCAGTTTGTTCGAGATTAAAATCACCTCCAACATTAATATTGCGGCTTGAGTTTGAGTTATTATGATTTTCTGGCATATTATCTCCTTGAGCATTATCATTGTTTGCCTGAAAATGAATATTGTTGATGAGCTGAAGAACTTGGTGTGTGAGTGAAGAAGATTCAAATTTTGAAGAGCCGGCACGAGTCTCTTGGATGTCTAAATGATTGGAATCATTATTTTTTTTAATCCGCATTTTGGAAAGATATTTGCTTTTTATAGCACAATTAATCCCCAGAAAAATTAATAATAAAAAACCACAAATAATAATTGCGAACAACAGCCATAAAAGTTCTTTCCTAATAGATAAAAAAGTATCTGATTTAATGTTTTCATGTAAATTCGTATCTTCCTGAAACTTTTGAAATTCTGAATTATCTAATATTTTAAGTTGTGAACTACCAAATGTCTTTATTTTTGCTTTTTCTAACAAATCATTAATAACATTAAGTAGCTGTCTATTTTTATCTTTATTTATATGGTAAACAATTATTCCATGCTGCTCATGGTTTACAAGTTCAGGCGAAATAAAATATTTTTCTTTATTATTTGAATTTTGGAGGTTTATTAAACTACTAAGTTCGTCATTATAATATACATCAATTTCCCCATTCTCGATTTTATTAATTCCGTCTTTATCATCTTGTAAAAGCACAATGTTTTTAATCAATGATGGATAAAGTGTTTCAACTAAAGTTTTTGTTGTTGTTCCCCTAATAACTCCAATTTTAATTTGTTTAAGTTCACTTTGATTATCAAAAAGTGCTATTTTTTTAGCTAGTAATAGAAATTTTGCACCTGTCCAAGCAAAAGGTTCGGAAAATTTACCATCACGACCATTTTCTTTTAATTCTTTTGCTTGACGTCCTTCAGTTATAGTGTTAGGTCCGCACTCGGCATCCAGCTCTTTTCCACTATCCCCTTTACCTGTAAAACGGTTTCTTCTTGTAACAGGTATTATTTCTATCTGTTTTTGATAAAAACGTTGTTTTAAAGTCTCTATGAAAGCATTGCAGTAACCTTTCCAACTACCATATTCATCTTGATAACTTATAGGATAAGCGCCTACTCGAAGACCAAAGTAATATGTGTTTGACTCGTTTATTCCTCCCTGATTACTACTACCTTTTATATTTTGTGTTAACCCAGGAAAACTAAAAAAAAAGGTTAGTACTATTACCATTTTGCCAAGCGAGTAGTTAAATTTCATAGTGCTTTGGTAATATATATAAAATTTCTAACTAGATTAGGTTTGTTACTAGCAGTAGGAAGGTAATAAGTAGGTAGGCACAAATAAACTTAACTATGGAAATAAATATAAATTTGCCAGAGTCCTTGCGATTGCTACGTTGCACTTCGTTTCACTCGCAATGAAATAGTTGTAAATTTTCTTGCCTGCATACTTACTTGTTTAAGTTGTTTTGCTTATATTTTACCTGTAGAGCCTTTATTTAGAGGTAATTGTATCAGTAAATTCACTAGATAAGGTAGGCTTTCCGGATAAAAATTACATAATTTTATCCTTAGTTTCCGGATGCTACTTCATTTGTGCGATCGCATTCCATCTACAAGTAACAAAAATGCAAGCCCTCAGTACTCATCATCATAGAATATGATAGTTGAAACCTGATGCTAGGCTATCAAGCATGAAGCAAACTACAGTTTACTTACCAGAAGAAATAGACAATTCTCTCAATAGTATTGCTCAAATGACTGGACTTATACAAGAAGCCATACAAAAATATCTCCTCCGCACAAACCAACCACTTCCCCAGTGCGTAGGAATGGGTGCAAGTGGTATGAGAAACTTGTCGGAGCGAGATGAAGATGGGATTGATTAAAAAAGCGATCGCTCTTTTTCTGGAATGCGATCGCAGTTTATAACGCGATCAGAAATTAACAACTAGCTAATCATTAACTTCCAACAATCCAGGTGGTGGTGTAATTTCAATGCGACGATTTTTTAAGTCTACCACTGGAGCGATCGCTTTCACAAAGGGAATTAAAACAGACTTCGGATTTTTGATTTTTGATTTTTGATTTGGGATTGAAGCTTCTTCTTCTCCCCCACTCCCCCCCTCTCCCCCTCTCCCACTCTCCCCCTCCTCTTCCTGATGCAACTCCACATCAAGCAAATCGTTTCCAGCAGGAATAATATCAACCACTGTCCCCACAAGTTTCCCTGATTCTTGCATAAAAACAGACAAACCAATCAAATCGATCACATGATATTCATCTTCTCCTAATTCGGGGCGATCGCTCTCTGGAACCAACAATTTACAATTGCGTAATTCTTCCGCAGACTCGCAATTATCCACACCAGCTAATTTGAGGACATACAAATTTTTCCCCTGAATATAACGTCCCGTCAACAATTCTATCGGTTGCGGTTCCGCTTCACCAGGACGTAATAACCAGCGTTTTCCAGCAACCTCAAAACGTTCTGGAAAGTCCGACTCCGGATAAACCCGAACCTCTCCCGACAAACCTTGAGGTGCGACAATTTTACCAATTTCTAGCCAACCATCGGGGGTAGGAGGGGGAGAGGGGGGGAGGGGAGGAGTGGGGGAGGATGAGGGAGATAAGGGAGAATTAATTCCCTGCTTTCCCTTTTTCTCTGGCTTTCTCTTCGTGTCTTTGCGGTTCATTTAAGCACTCACCGCTGCACGCTGATAAACTTGTTGCGTAACATGAGCTAAACGCTGCATTCCGGTAGCAATTTCTTCGTCGCTACCGGTGAGACTAATTCGCAAACATTGGTGCTTGTGTAACCAATCTTCTCGCAAACCTGGAAAAAAGCTACTACCAGGAACAACAATTACACCCACTTGTTTGAGTTCTTGGTAAAATTCCCAATCAGTAATCGGTAATTCATCTAACCACAACCAAGCAAAAATTGCACCTTCACCACGATGGAGAAACCAAGGTAAATCCTTGGGCATGGCGGCAAATAAACTATCTTCTAAAACAGTGAATTTATTTTGATAAAATGAGCGAATTACTTGAGATGAGATTTCTGCAAGTTTACCAGAATTTATAGCGCGAGCAGCGATCGCTTGTCCATACCGAGAAGGATGAATACACATATTTGTTTGGAAGCACTCCAGCACATTAATCCACTCTTCATCCCCAATCGCAATTCCGATGCGCTCTCCAGGTAATCCAGCTTTTGATAAACTCATGCAGTGTAAGATATTATCTCCAAACACTGGTGTCATTTCGGTAAAATTCAAAGCTGGGAAGGGAGGTGCATAAGCGGAGTCAATCAACACTGGTACATTAAAAGGTGCAGCCAAAGCAGCAATTTTTTTGACTTCATCATCGGTGAGAACATTACCGGTGGGGTTACAGGGACGAGAGAAGATGACGCAGCCGGTATTTTCTGTAATTTCTAATTGGCTGAAATCTGGGCGATATTTGAATTTATGTGCTGCCGCATCAATATCCAAAGTTGGTTTGTAGGCGATTAAAGCTTCAGCACATAAAGTAACGCCACCATAACCTGTATAATCAGGGCTGAGGGGTAAGACGATTTCTTTTAAATCGCCACTGGTAGTGTAACCGCCGAAGACATTGGCAGCGTAGAAATAAAGGCTTTGACTGCCTGGAGTTAAAAGGATATTACGTTCAGTTAAGTTTAAACCATAGCGTTTGTTGAAGTCGTTAGCGATCGCTTCCACTAACGGTGCATAACCCTGACTCGAACCGTAGCGACAAACTACTTCACCATATTCGGAACTAGCCAGCAAGGAAGCCGTACAATCGCGCCACAACTGCTCAACCTCTGGTAAAATCAAGGGATTTCCAGCACTTAAATTAATAAATTTCTGCCCCGCACCGGCTCGTAATGTTTCGTTAATGTCCTTCATAATCGCTCTGACACCAGTCAGGTTGGACATTTGTTCGCCAATTTTACTAAGGGCAGGTTTCATAAGCAGTGCAGTAAGATAAAATGGAGGGTTGACAAATTATATAGCAGTTGGATGCTGACGGGTCGATATTACATCGAAGTTTTACCGCCTCTAACTAATGTAGCAGGCGTTGAATTATTAGAAATTTATCTCCCCTTATCGTAACTCGAAGCCATAGCAGATCTTAGAAGCGATCGCCTGCTTCAAGAAATTATAGTGCGATCGCTTCGCTATCCGTTAACCTTTTTTATACTTTCTCTTTTGTTTTTAACATCCATTCTGCAACGCTAATATATTTGCAATGATTTGTCCTACTCCGGAAATTGTGTGTACTTTGTCCGCCCATAACTGTTAAATTAGAAATATGGGAACTCAACACAGGAGAAAAACTTATGTCAGAAACCTCACCAGCTAAAGATAGCCGTATTGACTTGAGAGTGACTCAAGAACAAAAGGAACTCCTCGAAAAAGCTGCCTCTCTCAGAGGAATTTCCTTAAGTGCCTATACTCTCTTTTACCTCTTAGCAGTTGCCAAACAAGAGATAGAAGATCAGGAAAGACTGGTTCTTTCAGATTGCGATCGCGACTTATTTATGTCCATTATGGAAAATCCCCCAGAACTTCAAGGAAACCTGAAAACAGCCATCAAAAAATATCGAGATAAATATGGACAGTAACCATTCCTCGACCTAAAGGTGCGAGGCTTTGTCCCCCTCCCAACACTACTAACAATTGCTTGTTCACTTATGTTGCTTGCGGAACTTACGGGCGCGGTTACGGTTGACCAGAGGGTGTACTCACCCCCACACCCCACGACTCAATTTTCGTGGATACGCGTTATCTCACTCAGCTGCTACCTAAGCTTTGGAAACGAGTCAATTTCCTGCATTTAGCAATTTCACTGTATGTCTATTTTACCACAAAATCATGTAAAGCCGTCCTACAAGGACGGGGTTTCTGCCCAATTTTTTGATGAGCCTGAAAAAAGATGGAATTTTGTCCCTATTCATAAAAAGTATCAACGAGAGCATTTTGACTGTGGTTATCCCGTCTTAAATGATTATCTCAAAAAATACGCTCGGCAAAATCATGAAAAAGGAATTGCTAAAACCTTTGTTGCTATTTCTCAATCTAATGCTTTAAAAATAGATGGTTTTTATACAGTCAGTGCTAGTGTCATTGAGTTTGCATCTCTACCAGAATCTTATCAAAAAGGAATGCCGACCTATCCAATTCCAGCAATACTAATTGGCAAGTTAGCTGTAGATAAGTCAGTCAAAAGACAAGGATTAGGAGGAGAATTACTAGTAGATGCAATTTTTAGAGCCGTAAAAGCTGCTCAAGAAATTGGCATTTTTGCAGTTAGAGTCGATGCTATAGATTTGCAGGCAAAAGAATTTTATCTGAAATATGAATTTATTCCTTTTCAAGATAAAGCCCTTTCACTCTTTTTACCAATGAAAACTATCCTCCAACAATTTATCTAATCTTTATCGTAAAATATAGGTTAAAGTCATCAGATTAAGTACCTGTGCAAAATTAGTTACCCATTCCTGTTCTATGTTTCATTGTCAACACCTGTCACTTTAATTTTGCCTAACTGCTTAATATGAATGAACCGACGATTATCCAGCTTAAAAGTCTATATATAATGTGTTATACACTAACCAATATTATGTTCAAACCTATTCACATTATCCGAATAGATGAACGGACTAATAACCTGTTTATCTTAGCGGGACATCAGGAAAACATCGAAATTGAAATTGCACCCGATGGAGAGATATTCTAATGAATAATGTTGACTACACCAAAATGAGCGATCAAGAGCTGAAGCAATATTTTCTCAATCACAAGGATGATCGAGACGCATTTTATGCTTACCTAAATCGAAAACATCAACATCCCAAGCAAACGATATTAAGTGTCAATGAACTAGAAACCCTTACCAGTGAGGAACAAATTGAATTAATTACGCAACGTCTCCAAGAAAAATTTAGCATTTAGTTGATTTAATTAGCATTTTGTGCAACACAATCCACTGTGTCAGCACTCCGCAGGCTTTAAGGAGTTCTCTGCATTGTTGATCTACACTCAAATTAGCTGATTCACAAAATTTACATAGGAAGGCACAGGAGTGGAAGTTAAAGCAGCGATCGCTTACGGTGCAGGAAAGCCATTAAGTATTGAAACAGTGCAACTTGAGTCCCCACGCAAGTTAGAAGTTTTAATTCAAATTAAAGCCAGTGGGGTTTGTCATACTGATGCTTATACCCTTTCGGGAAAAGACCCTGAAGGCTTATTTCCCGCAATTTTGGGACATGAAGGTGCTGGTGTTGTGGTGGAAATTGGTAAAGGTGTCACCAGTTTAAAACCAGGGGATCATGTAATTCCTTTATACACTCCCGAATGCCGTCAATGTGAATATTGCCTTAGCTTAAAAACTAACCTTTGTCAAGCTATTCGCACTACTCAAGGACGCGGTGTCATGCCTGATGGTACTAGTCGCTTCTCCATCGACGGGCAGATGATTCATCACTACATGGGTACATCTACTTTTGCTAATTATACAGTATTGCCGGAAATTGCTGTAGCGAAAATTCGTGAAGATGCACCTTTTGAGAAGGTTTGTTACATCGGCTGCGGCGTAACTACGGGTATCGGTGCAGTTATCAATACAGCGAAAGTTGAACCGGGTGCAAATGTGGTAGTTTTCGGTTTAGGTGGTATTGGTTTGAATGTCATCCAGGCAGCACGGATGGTAGGAGCTAATATGATTGTTGGGGTGGATATTAATCCGAATAAACGCGCTTTGGCAGAAAAGTTTGGGATGACGCACTTTGTGAATCCGAAGGAAGTTGAAGGGGGTTTGGTTGCGTATTTGGTGGATTTAACTAAAGGTGGTGCTGATTATTCTTTTGAGTGTATTGGTAATGTGAATATTATGCGCCAAGCTTTAGAATGCTGTCATAAAGGTTGGGGTGTCAGCGTGATTCTTGGTGTTGCTGCTGCGGGTGAAGTAATTAAAACTCGTCCTTTTCAATTAGTAACTGGACGTGTTTGGAAAGGTTCGGCTTTTGGTGGTGCGAGGGGACGTACAGATGTGCCGAAAATTGTTGATTGGTATATGGATGGGAAGATTAATATTGATGATTTGATTACTCATGTTATGCCAATTGAAAAGATTAATGATGCTTTTGATTTGATGCATAAGGGGGAGTCGATTCGGAGTGTGGTGACGTTTGATTAAACGAACCGCACCAGGCACAGAGAACGCAGAGGAAGAGTTTGAGAGAGTTCCAAAAAAGACGTAGAGACGTTCCACGCTTTACGTCTTTACAAGGGTTTCGGGCAACGCATAATTAATTTCTACCAGATGTCTTTTGAGAATGACTAATATCAATCTGATTTCTGAATATAAATCTTTCGGTGGTAAACTCGGCTTTTACTCCCACTTTTCCACCACCTGTAATGGGGAAATGCGCTTTGCTGTCTATCAACCACCGCAAGCAATTCAAAAACCTGTGCCGGTTCTTTATTTCCTCTCCGGTTTGACTAGCACGGAAGAGAATTTTATGGTGAAGGCGGGGGCGCAACGCTTTGCCGCAGAGTATGGTTTAATGTTGGTTACACCAGATACCAGTCCGCGCAATACGGGAATTGTGGGTGAGGATGATGATTGGGATTTTGGTACGGGTGCTGGATTTTATGTTGATGCTACTTCTCAACCGTGGCGATCGCATTATCAAATGTACACCTATGTGGTACAAGAATTACCTGCTTTAATTAACGAACACTTCCCCGCACAACCAGATAAACAAAGCATTTTCGGTCATTCGATGGGGGGACACGGTGCCCTTGTATGTGCGTTGAGAAACCCGAATTTATATAAATCTGTATCCGCTTTCGCTCCCATTGTCGCACCTATGCGTTGTCCTTGGGGGGAAAAGGTACTCAGGGGCTATTTGGGTGATGATAAGGAAAGTTGGGCTGCTTACGATGCAAGCGAATTGGTGCAGAAGGAAAGATATCACAGTTTGATTTTAATTGATCAAGGTACTGATGATCAATATTTAACTGAACAATTAAAGCCAGAGTTATTTGAACAAGCTTGTGCGGCAGTGAAACAGCCTTTAAATTTGCGTTATCAAGAAGGCTATGATCACGGTTATTATTTTATCGCTACTTTTATTGAAGACCATATTCGTCATCATGCGATCGCTCTTTCAAAGTCCTAATTAAAAAAGTAGAGACGTAGCACTGCTACGTCTTTACATTGTTTTCTGGAGATGTCTATTAGACATCGACCGAATTGAACTATGCGTTGCCCCAAACCCTTGTAGAGACGTAGCACTGCTACGTCTTTACATTGTTTTCTGGAGATGTCTATTAGACATCCACCGAATTGAACTATGCGTTGCCCCAAACCCTTGATTAGACGTAGCAGTGCTACGTCTCTACATTGTTTTCTGGAGATGTCTATTATTGCGATCGCACTTGCTTCATTAGGAATATGTTAAACTTCGTAGGGGTTGCCTAATCTGTCTACAAAGACGTTATGAGGTAATGGCAAACGACCAGGATTAAGACGTGGTTCTGCCGCATAACCAACAGGAACAACAACAGCGATCGCTAAATCAGGATTTTCAGCAGCACCAATCACTTCTTTAACTTTGTCTTCAACCCAGCCGTTCATAAAACAGGTGGATAAACCGAGGCTTTCTGCTGCTAATACTAAGTGTGTCGCTGCAATCATCGCATCTTTGATGGCGTATTCTCGCCGTTTGTCTCCAAGTTCAGCTTGATGCTGAGGAATAGCAGTTTTAAAATAGTTTACCGTGCCATCATTCCAAGCGCCGGTTTGTAATCCCTGCTGATAAATTGGGGTTAAGTCTTGTTCTCCAGCGTGGGGATCACAAGCAAAGACAAAGCTAACAGGTGCTTGGATGATTTGTTGTTGATTCCAAGATGCTGCACATAAAGCTGCTTTTTGCGCTTCGTCTTGTACAAGCACAATTCGCCAATCTTGAATATTATAACTGCTGGGTGCGGCTACAGTCAACTCAACTAGTTGATGCAGTAGGTCTTTTGATATGGGATCTGATTTGAAACTTTTGATCGAACGACGTTGAGAGATCGCACTCGGTACATCTAGAGATTGAATTTGCGTGATTGGATTCATGTATTTATGGGATAATAATTCAGGAAAGTCAGCACAAAGCAAGAAATTAACTTATTTCCCAGGCTTTGTTTAAAAGTTGCAGCTTTTTACAGCCAACTTGCATATTGTACCGGCAATGTAGCAATATTTTTCTTGCGAAGTTCTTGGGCAGCGTGATAAGCCCAGTAAGGGTCGCGTAGGGCTTCCCGTGCTAATAATACAATATCTGCGCGATTATTGCGGATAATTTCATCGGCTTGCATGGGGCTGGTAATCAATCCCACAACAGCGGTGGCAATGTCGGCATTGTTACGAATCTTTTCAGAAAAGGGAATTTGCCAACCAGAACCAAAAGGAATGTTTTTGTTATCGTTTGTGTTGAAACCCGAACTACAATCAATCAAATCGACACCTTCAGCTTTCAGCTTTTTCGACAATTCCACCGAATCATCAATTGTCCAGCCGCCTTCTACCCAATCAGAACATGATAATCTAACAGCTAAGGGTAAGCGATCAGACCAAACTTCCCTGACAGCGCGTGTTGTTTCTAACACAAAGCGGATTCTATTTTCAAAACTACCGCCATACTCATCTGTACGTTTATTAGATAGCGGTGAATAAAAGCTGTGTGCTAAATAACCGTGGGCAAAATGTAATTCTAACCATTCATATCCAGCTTCAAGCGATCGCACTGCCGCTGTGCGAAAATTATCCTGTATTTGCTGAATATCTTCGTGTGTCATTTCATTAGGGACTCGCCATAATTTATCATTATCAAAGGCGATCGCACTTGGAGCGATTGTCTCCCAACCACCTTCAGAATCTTTAAGGGAATTATCACCTTCCCAAGGACGTGCTGCGCTGGCTTTACGTCCGGCGTGCGCTAGCTGAATCCCCGGCACGGCACCATGTTCTTTGATAAACTTGTTGATGCGCTGTAGCGGTTCAATGTGCTTATCTGACCAAATTCCCGCATCTTTTGGTGTGATGCGTCCTCGCGGTTCCACAGCAGTAGCTTCGGCGATAATTAATCCTGCACCACCTACTGCACGGGAACCAAGATGAACTAAGTGGAAATCGTTAGCCATTCCATCATCTGAACTATATTGGCACATGGGCGAAATACCAATACGATTACGTAATGTTACGCCTTTGAGTTGATAAGAATCAAATAAGTGTGGCATGATTTTTGTCCCTGTATTGTTTGCAAACAGAATTCAACAATCAATAGACATCTCCAGAAAACAATGTAGAGACGTAGCACAGAATAGTCTAATCAAGGGTTTGGGGCAACGCATAGTTCAATTCGGTCGATGTCTAATGGTGTAGGTGCATATTACTGCTCTGTTATTCACGTTGGTAGAATACCTTAATTAGCGATCGCTGGATAGTCTGTGTATCCTTTTTCACCGCCACCATAAAAGGTTGTCGGCTCGGCTTGATTTAATGGTGCATTTAAACCCAATTTTTCGGTAAATCTGGATTCGCACATATGCAAAACTAACACACCCGACAAAACTAGGTTTTTAGGACTTGTGTGTACACTGTAGGTTTTGAAAATGGGGAAAATTCTTGAGATAGGGAGATGGGGAGAAAGAAGAATTTTCCCCTTGTCTCCCTTGTCCCCCTGTCCCCTTGTCCTCCTAATCTTTAGTACCCAGATACTGAGCTAAAGTTTTAGTCAAGGTTGTTTTGGGGACTGCACCAACAACCGTATCTACTTGCCTACCACCTTTAAATACCAATAGTGTGGGAATGCTGCGAATTCCATAATGGCTAGCAACAGTGGGATTTTCATCTGTGTTTAGTTTCACCACTTTTACTTGTCCTACGTGTTCACCAGCAAACTCATCGACTACTGGCGCCACCATCCGACAAGGACCACACCAAGGTGCCCAAAAGTCCACTAAAACGGGGATTTCACTTTCTAGGACTTCTTGCTTAAAAGTTGCTTCTGTTACGTTTGTAACGGATGACATAGCTGTCCTCCTGTAAGATTCGTTAGTTCGGTATAATCGAATAAATTAAATATAGTTTATTTTTCAAGATAATGCAACTATGAGATTTCTTTATCACCCAGACCGAAAAGATATTTCTTTATCAAGAGTGCTATATGCTTTAGGCGATCCTGTGAGGTTGGAGATTGTGCGGTTGCTAGCGACTGTGGGAGCGCAACCGTGTGCGGGGTTTGATTTTGCCATCGCTAAATCTACCATGTCCAATCACTTTAAGATTTTGCGACAATCGGGGGTAATCTTCACGCGCAAAGAAGGCACACAACATATTAACACGCTGCGACGCGAGGAAATAAACGAATTGTTTCCGGGGTTGTTGGATGCGGTATTGCAATCAGCTAAACCGATGAAAATTTGTCAAGAGGGAACGGGTATAATAAAGTAGCCGCGATTTTAATCGCCTTGATTAGACTCTAGAGGTCAACCCGACAACAAATCTGTAATCGAATATAGCCGTTGCCGATCTAATTCCTGAATTCGCAGATTTTCGGCATAAAAAGCATCACAATATGATTGATATCGCTCTGGTTCTGCTTCTGGATCGGTTTGCTTCCACAACTCCAAATAGTGACGACAGCGCTTTTCTCGCAGCACTCGCTCCATACAAGCAGTTGTCACTAAAATGACTCGTGGAGTACGCAAAATTTCTTTCTGTTCTTTCTCACTTACATGAAATAGGTGGGAAACTAACTGCATTTCCTCCGAAAACTCCAAATATCTATCTTGCAAAGTTGATACTAAATTGGCATCTATGTCAACGGTCATCTCTAAAATCTTTTGCCACAAAAATCGGTGATGCGAAAGGCTAAATTGTAAATCTCGCTCTTCCAAAGCTGCAATAATAGCTTGACGCTGTTCGGGACAATGCAAATAAATCCGCAGTAATAAAGCCTCTGCTTGATCTAAAAGACCGCGTTCGCTGTTATCTATAGTTGCCTTTTCTACACGACCTTTTGAATGCTTGCGTAGGGTTGTTGGCTGACGCTGGGCTGTAGAAGAAGGTGCAATCTGCGTTAAAAGATTCTCGACTCGTAAAGGTATAAGTCTCGTATCTCCCAAGCTAAGTATTTCTGCACAATAGGAAACGTAATAACTCCGTGTATCTTTATTTTCTATTTGCTTAAGTAATTTTACTAGCGATTGGGAAACTTGCTGAAAATCTGTAGCCTGTTTCAAATCGCGGTCTTGAGTAATTTGCGAAATCTGCCAATTCAGCCACAGTGGGGCATTGAGAAGCAATTCTCGATAATCTTCCGGCTTATATTCGCGCAAATATTCATCAGCATCTTTCCCATTAGGCAAGTTGAGAATCTTTAACTGAACTTCCCCTTTATACGCGAGTTCGGCAATTTCACTGATCGCTCGTTCTGCGGCATTTGTCCCAGCTTTATCAGCATCAAAGTTGAGTATCAACTGCTTAGAATCACAGTAGCGCAATGCTAGCCGTACTTGTTCTAAACTTAATGCTGTACCGAGAGAAGCAACCACATTAGTTATACCAGCAGCATGGAGAGCGATCGCATCAAAATATCCCTCCACCACCACAGCTGAATCAACGCTCGTTATCCCCACTTTAGCCTGATCGAGAGCGAATAAAGTCTTACCCTTACTAAAAAGCTCGGTTTCTGGTGAATTTAAATACTTTGGTTGTTCATCAGTGAGAGTTCTTCCACCAAAGGCAATTACACGTCCTAAATCGTCGCGGATGGGAATTATCAGGCGATCGCGAAACACATCATAATAACCCCCTCCTTCCTTACGCGGTTTAATCAAACCCGCTTTTTCCGCCAATTGCACTGGATAATGTTTATCCTGCACAAGATAGCGATATAAGGTTTCCCAACCGCTTGGAGCGTAACCTAAGCCGAATTGCTGGATTGCTTCTTCCTTGATTTGGCGATCGCGCAAATATTCAATCGCTTTTTCCCCTAGTGGTTGTCTCAAAGCGTGTTGATAAAATTGTGTCGTCGAAGCGAGAACTTCATATAACTGTTCCCGCAAAGAAAGCTGACGCTGCAACTCTTGCCGCTGTTCTGGTAAGAGTGTTTGCACCGGCACTTCATAACGTCGTGCTAAATCTAGCACCACATCAGCAAAAGAGCGCTTCCCCAACTCCATCAAAAACTTAATGGCATTTCCCCCTGCTTGACAGCCAAAACAGAAGTACATCTGCTTGGTTTGGCTAACTGTAAAACTAGGAGTTTTCTCATCGTGGAAGGGACATAACCCAACAAAATCTTTACCGCGCTTACGTAAAACAACGTATTCCGAGACAACATCCACAATGTCAGCCCGTTGTTTAATTTCTTCGATTGTGTCTGGATGTAAGCGGGGTATTTGCATTTTGGAGAGACGCGATTAATCGCGTCTGTACAATGTTCGTGGGAGCGTAGAGACGCGATTAATCGCGTCTGTACAATGTTCGTGGTTAGTGGAGAGTGGTTAACTGTTGATTGTTGAACGTCAATCATCAACCAACAACCATCAACCAACTTCTGATCGCTATTATATTCTTGCTGCAAAGCCAAGAAAGATGTATAGAATCACTAATGCTTATTTTTATCAGAGGAAATACTGAAGATGGGACGTATTTTTATTTCGGCGGCTCACGGAGGCAAAGAAGCAAGAGGAATCGATCCAGGTTCAATCGCAGGTGGTACAACCGAAGCTAGGGAGATGATACTGCTGCGAGATTTGATTGTGACAGAATTGCGATCGCGTACTTTTGAAGTTTTAGCGGTTCCTGATGACTTAAGCGCAGCGCAAACTATCAACTGGATCAATTCTCGCGCACGCGATCGCGATGTGGCGTTAGAAATTCATGCTGATGCTGCCAGCAATCCTTCTGTGCGTGGAGCTAGTGTATTCTACATTGCCAACAACGATGAGCGTAGAAGTAACGCCGAATTGCTGCTGGTGGGGTTATTGCGTCGCGTACCCCAACTACCAAACCGGGGAGTCAAGCCAGATACAGATAGTGGATTGGGTAGTTTGGCATTTTGTCGGCAAACAGCGATCGCATCAATGATAATGCAAGTTGGCTTTCTCAGCAGTCCGGACGATCGCGCTTTATTACAAAATCGGCGTCGCGACTTTGCCTTAGGAATCGCCGATGGACTTGCTTCTTGGAGTCGTACAATTGATCCTGGTTCTGCTCCTACCCCAGATCCAGATTATCCGTCAATCAATATCAAAATTAACGGTCAAAATTACTCCGAAAAAGGAATACTAATTAATGGGAATGCATACATCCCCATTGACTTAGTAGATCGCTTGCGAATTGATTTATCAAAAGCACCTAACGTGCGTCGTCTTACTTATCGCAAAGTTGTTTATGTCAAAGCAGTCGAATTGCGAGATTTTAACGTTTCCATTAGCTGGGACAGTACCACCCGCACTATCTCTTTACGCTCTAATTTGGTAATTAATCCTAACCAAATTGACCAAATTATAGCGCGTGGTTATACCTCAGAAGTGCAGTTACAGTTATTCCTCAAAAACAACAACGAAAGCGCTTTAGCACAGTTTCCCGACTTGCCAAAACTCTATCGAGAAGAAGCCACTGTAGAAGGGGTAAACTATGACATCGCTTTTTGTCAAATGTGTTTAGAAACAGGATTTTTACGCTTTGGTGGTGATGTAAAACGTGAGCAAAATAACTTTGCAGGTTTAGGCACAATTGGTGGTAGTTTAGAAGCAGCAAAGTTTGATAATGCTAGAACTGGAGTACGAGCGCAGATCCAACATTTAAAAGCTTACGCCAGTCTAGAACCTTTAGTTAATGAAATAGTAGATCCTCGATTTCGTTTTGTGACTCGTGGTGTTGCACCAACAATAGATAAATTATCAGGACGCTGGTCAGCAGATTTACAATATGGCACCAAAATTACAGCAATGGTCAAACGGCTATATGAATCAGCGGGACTTTTATGAGTGCAACCGTGGTAGAGACGTGACCGTGGAACGTCTTTACAATATATGTGATTTTTCGGTCATAATTTGATATAGCGTTTCCTAGTCTGCTGAGGTACAAATTTATCTGCGTCCATCGGCGTTTATCTATCTTCCGAAGCGGTTAATTCAATATTTTGTACCTCATAAATAGACCTATCCTTAATATAAGCATCGTCAAATAATTAAGCAACACACTATAAATATTGTGCATCTACCATGACAACACCTTTAGAAAGAATAGAGTCACATCCTCACGAATCAAAGCGATTAATCGG
>JAESGE010000103.1_pt1 | contig 87735 bp, 80 predicted proteins | sample 9269601 | NCBI WGS metagenome assembly JAESGE01 (sample SAMN14515569, study PRJNA621662) | algae metagenome | isolation source: Tolypothrix brevis GSE-NOS-MK-07-07A and co-occurring heterotrophs from wet... | place: USA: Grand Staircase Escalante National Monument, Utah | collected 2006-04-16
GTTTCAAACTACGCGACTGGCTGAGCACCGACACGGCGCGTTCCGAGCTTGCCCGGGCCGGATATCGCGGCCAGCAGGCCGAGATCGCCTTCCTGGTGTTTCGCCTGGTGACGCCGATCGGTCTGTTCCTGTTCGCGCTGTTCTATGTGTTCTTGCTCAACGACTTCGGCCAGCCGGTGCTGAACCGGATCGGTATCTGCATTGGCGCTGCCTATCTGGGCATCAAGGCGCCGGAGGTGTTCCTGTCGAACCAGACGGCCAAGCGCCAGCTCTCGATGCGCCAGGCCTTCCCCGATGCCCTCGACCTGATGCTGATCTGCGTCGAGGCTGGCATGTCGATCGAGCACGCCTTCCGCAAGGTCTCGCAGGAGATCGGTTCGCAGTCCATTCCGCTGGCAGAGGAACTCGCGTTGACGACCGCCGAACTGTCCTACCTGCCGGAGCGGCGCCAGGCCTATGAGAATTTCGCCAAGCGCACCGGGCTCGAAAGCGTCAAGGCGATGACCACGGCGCTTGTCCAGGCGGAGCGTTACGGCACCCCGCTTGGCATGGCGCTGCGCACCCTCGCCCAGGAAAGCCGCGAGCAGCGCATGACGGCCGCCGAAACCAAGGCCGCCGCCCTGCCGCCCAAGCTCACCGTGCCGATGATCATTTTCTTCCTGCCTGTGCTGTTCGGCGTCATCATGGTGCCGGCGCTGGTCGGCGTCTTCAAGTGGCAGTGAGGCGGGCAACCCCCTTCATCCGAACCATTCGCCGTCCCGCGCGTTGCGGCACTCATGCTGAAACCCGATGACACGATGGGTGCCGTCCAGGCGCTCGATGCCTTTCTCGCCAATCCCGCCAATGCCCGCTGGGCCGCGATGGCGCCGTTTCAGGATGGCTCGGTCGCCTTCGTCTGCGCCGCGGTGGACCGCGACATCGCCGCCGGATACGAGATCGCGCCGACGCCGCAGCGGATGTTCGCGGCGCTCGAACTCACTCCTCCCGAAAACGCCCGCGTGATCCTGCTTGGGCAGGACCCCTATCCGACGCCTGGCCACGCCAACGGACTGGCCTTCTCCTATGCGGGCGGCGGTCAGTTGCCACGCTCGCTCGTCAACATTTTCCGCGAGCTTGGCGACGATCTTGGGCTCAAGCCGCCGCGCGACGGCGACCTGACGCGCTGGGCGAAACAGGGTGTCCTGCTGCTGAATGCCGCGCTGACGGTGCGCGCCGGCACCGGCGAGGCGGGGTCGCATCTGGGGCTCGGCTGGCAGAAGATCACCGATGCGCTGCTGGTTCGGCTTCTCACCGAGGACGTGCGCCGGGTGCTGATTCTCTGGGGATCGGCCGCGCAGAAAAAAGCGCTGTTCGTCGATCCGGCGAAGCATTTTGTCATCGCCTCGGCCCATCCCTCGCCGCTATCGGCCGCGCGGGGCTTTTTCGGATCGAAGCCGTTCAGCCGCTGCAACGCCTGGCTGGAAGATCAGGGCCTCGCCCCCATCGACTGGCGCTGAATCTTCTCAGGCAACCCCGAGCCGCAGCAGGTCGTGGACATGGACGAGGCCGACCGGTCTTGCACCGTCATCGACCACGATCAGCGCGGTGATCCGCAGCCGGTTGACGAGTTCCAGCGCCTCGGCCGCGAGCGCGTCGGGCAGGATCGTGCGGGGATGGGTCGTCATCAGGTCGCGGGCGGTCTTGTTCGTTGTGCCGGCCGCCATGGCGCGGCGCAGGTCGCCATCGGTGACGACGCCGGCCAGGGTTGCGTCCGCTTCCGTCACGATGGCGCAGCCGAACCCCTTGGCGCTGATGACGGCGATGATCTCCTCGACCCTCGCCGTCGGCACGACGATCGGGAGCCGCTCGTCCCGGTGCATGATGCTGGCGACGGTACGCAATTGCGAGCCGAGCTTGCCGCCGGGGTGGAACACCAGGAAATCCTGGCTGGTGAAGCCGCGCGCCGCCAGCAGTGCGACGGCCAGCGCGTCCCCCATCGCCATCTGCATGGTCGTCGAGGTGGTGGGCGCGAGGCCGTTGGGGCAGGCTTCTTCGGCGCGCGGCAGGGCGAGGCAGATGTCGGCTTCCCGGCCGAGCGCGCTGTCGTGACGTGATGTGAGGCCGATGAGGTGAACCCGGAAGCGCTTGGCGTGGCCGACGATGGCCGCGAGTTCGGCCGTCTCGCCCGACCAGGACAAGGCGAGGATGACGTCCTCGGGCTGGATCATGCCGAGATCGCCGTGGCTCGCCTCGGCCGGGTGGACGAAATGCGCCGGCGTGCCGGTGGACGCCAGAGTCGCGGCGATCTTGCGCCCGACATGGCCGGATTTACCCATCCCGGAAACGATGACGCGGCCCGTGGTGGTGCGGATCAGTTCGACGGCGCTGGCGAATGCCTTGCCGAGCGGGCCGCCCAGCGCGGCTTCCAGCGCATCGAGCCCCTGCCGCTCCACGCCGATCGTGCGCCGCGCCTCGGCGATCGCATCGCCGTGCTGGCCCTGAGCGGCGGCTGACGGGGATGAAGCGGGGGTGTCGGCTCGTGTGATCATGCGGGCTCTTATCACGCGGGCCGCATCTCTCGCCAGTCGTGACTGTTGCCGGATCGGCATGGTTACGCCCCGTTAACCACGCCCGTTGTAAATCCATTAACCAGAAAATCGACGAACCAGGGCAGGCGCGGCTCCGCGCCTCGGGGTCGACTGGGGGTCACGGCGTTGCGCGTTGTGCGGCAGGGCTATCAGCGTGCGATTGCGACCGCCCCGGCCGCAAGCAGCCTCGTGCTGTGCCTGGCGCTGGCCGTTTCGCCGGTCCAGGCCCAGCAGTTGCGGGGCGGCGTTCCCTCTGCCGCGCCTGTGCCTGCTTCCGGCGGGCTTCCCACGTCCGGACTCGGCGGCATCGGACCCGGTGGCGCCGCCGCCACCAATACCAGCGCCGATGCGGTGCTTCTGGGCTCCGTCCCACCGGGTTCCGTCAGCCGCACCGCCCCCTCGCGCGCCAGCCGTACGACCCGCGTTGCGACGCGCGCCGTCACCGCGCGGCCCGTGCGTCCGGCCTCGATTCCCGTCACCGGCCTGCCGCCCGTTGCGCCTTCCGCTCCGACACCGGCCGTCCGCACCACGGGCACGATTGTCGCGCCCGCCGTCGACGGCCTCAGCGCCTATCCGCCCCGCCCGCGCCGGCCGGCGCCAGAGGTCGACCCCTATGCCGCCAACGGCCTGCGACTTGGCGGCGTGACCCTGCGCCCCGCGACCAACGATTTCATCGGCTACGACACCAATCCCGACCGGGCTTCGGGACCAGTGAAGGGCTCGCTGTTCGCGCGCGGCGAGGGCGAACTCGGAATCCAGTCCGACTGGACCCGGCATGAACTCGTGGGCCTGCTGCGCGGCGGTTACACCCGCTATTTCAGCAATTCCGACGCCTCCCGCCCCGATGCGGACGGCCGGATCGGCCTTCGCATCGACGTGCTGCGCGACACGCGCCTTGATCTGGAAACCCGCCTGCGGATCGATACGCAGCGTCCCGGCAGCATCGAACTCAATGCCACCACCATCGGCCGGCCGGCGATCTACAGCTATGGAGCCTCGGTCGGCGTGACGCGGGACTTCAACCGGCTGCAACTGTCGCTGCGCGGCAGCGTCGACCGCAACACCTATGAGGACGGCCAGAGTTCGACGGGCGGCATCATCGTCCAAAGCGACCGCAACCAGACGCAATACGCCCTGCGCCTGCGGGCCGCCTACGAACTGACGCCCGGCATTCGCCCCTTCGTGGAAGGCTCGGTCGATACGCGCCAATACGACGACACGATCGATGTCTCGGGCTTCCGGCGCACCTCCAGCGGCTATGGCGGCCGGGTCGGCTCGACCATCGAACTGACGCGCCAATTCACGGGGGAAATCTCCGGCGGCTACCAGCAGCGCAGCTTTGACGACACCCGCCTGCGCGACCTTCGCGGCTTCGTGGGCGATGCGGCGCTAATCTGGTCGCCGACGCCGCTCACGACCGTCACCCTGCGCGGCACGACCGAACTCGCCGATACCTCGCTCGCCGGCGTCAGTGGCGCGAGCGCGCGGCGCATCGGCATCGAGATCGCCCATGCGCTCCGGCGCAACATCACGATCACGCCCTTCGCGAGCTACGGCGAACTGGCCTATGACGGATCGCCGCTGCGCGAGGACACGACCATCTTGGGCACGAGGCTCGATTATCGCCTGAGCCGGACGGTGGCGATCCGCGCGAGCTTCACCCATGAGCGGCTGAAATCGACGGCCGTCGGCTCCGACTACACCGCCAATGTCAGCCAAGTCGGGCTCCGGCTCCAGTTTTGAAGGGCAGGGCACATCAGCCCTTGTCATTCCGGGGCCGCGAAGCGGAACCCGGAACCCATAAACGCCATCGGTGCCGTGCGATGCTCGCTTTTCCCGTCATTGCGAGCAAAGCGAAGCAATCCAGAGGGTGCGCTTCCCAAGGCTGGATTGCTTCGCTTACGCCTCGCAATGACGGTGGTAAATTTGCAAGGTCGGTAGCTATGGGTTCCGGGTTCATCGCAATCGCGATGCCCCGGAATGACAAGGGTGGTTCATCGCCGAGCGGCCTCATTCTGAAGGCGAAAGCTGCCGTTCAGCGCGCCAGCAGCTTTTCCAGTTCGGCCCGGAATTCGGCCGAAAGCTCCGCCCGTGCCAGCGCATAGGCGGCATTGGCGGTCAGGAAGCCGATCTTCGAGCCCGTGTCGTAGATATCGCCGTCGAAGGTGACGGCATGGAAATCCTGGCGTCCTGCGAGCTTGATCATGGAATCGGTCAACTGGATTTCGCCGCCCGCGCCACGCTCCTGGGCGGCCAGCAGTTCGAAAATCTCGGGCTGCAGGATATAGCGCCCGGTGATGTGCAGGTTGGAGGGAGCCGTGCCCTTCGGCGGCTTCTCCACCATCTGCGTAATCTTCGACACGGGCGCACCCGCGTCCTCGACGCCGACGATGCCGTATTGATGCGTCTGGTCCTCAGGGACCGGCGCCACCGCGATATGGTTCCCACCGAGGCGCTCATGCGCTTCGATCATCGTCTTGAGGCATGGCACCTTGCCGTGATGCAGCATGTCCGGCAGCAGCAGCGCGAAGGGCTCGTCGCCGACGATGTCGCGGGCGCACCAGACGGCGTGGCCAAGGCCGAGCGGCGCCTGCTGGCGGGTGAAGCTCGCCTGGCCCGCCGCCGGCAGGTCGGCCTTCAGCGCCTCCAGTTCCTTGAGCTTGCCGCGATCGGCGAGCGTGCGCTCAAGCTCGAACTGGCTGTCGAAATGGTCCTCGATCACCGCCTTGTTGCGGCCGGTGACGAAGATGAAATGCTCGATGCCGGCGGCGCGCGCCTCGTCGACGACATGCTGGATCACGGGCCGGTCGACCACGGTCAGCATTTCCTTGGGGATCGCCTTGGTTGCGGGCAGAAAGCGGGTGCCGAGGCCGGCGACGGGAAATACGGCCTTGCGAATGCGTGTGGTCATCAGCGAACCTTGGTGCCTGTTGAAACGTTTGCATTTCGCCACGACGCGAGGCTGGCGACGCAAACCGGATGCCGAAGCGGCGTCTGGCGTCGGTCTGTGTCAATGCTCATGTGATAACACATCGTCAACATCGATCGTTCCGGGTTGATCCTGCAAGGAGTTCTCATGGCCGTACTCGTATCGGGCGGAGCCGGTTACATCGGCAGCCATATGGTGCTGGAACTGGTGGACCGGGGGGAGGATGTCGTCGTTCTGGACGATCTTTCGACCGGATACGACTGGGCCGTGCCCGGCGAGGCGAAGCTCGTCGTCGGCGACAGCGGCGATCAGGCGTTGGTCGAGCGCACCTTGAAGAACCACGGCGTCACCGCGATCGCGCATTTTGCCGCGAAGATCGTCGTGCCCGATTCGGTCTCGGACCCGCTCGCCTATTATCTCGGCAACACGGTCAAGAGCCGGGCCCTGCTCGAAAGCGCGGTGCGCTGCGGGGTCCGCAACATCATCTTCTCGTCGACGGCGGCGGTCTATGGCGAGCCGGGCATCAGTCCCGTGCCCGAGGATACCGACCTCTCGCCGATCAACCCTTACGGCCGCTCCAAGCTGATGACCGAGTGGATGCTGGGCGACACCGCCCGCGCGCATGATCTCGCCTTCGTCATCTTGCGCTATTTCAACGTCGCCGGCGCCGATCCGGCCGGGCGCTCGGGCCAGTCGGGGGCGCGGGCCACTCATCTCATCAAGATCGCGGCGCAGGCAGCACTCGGCACCCGCGACGGCATGGACATTTTCGGCACCGACTACGCCACGCCGGACGGCACCTGCATCCGCGACTATATCCATGTCACCGATCTTGCCCGCGCCCATGTCGCGGCGCTGGAGCATCTGCGCCGGGGCGGCGGAAACCTGACGCTGAATTGCGGATACAGCCGGGGCTATTCGGTGCGCGAGGTCATCGACGTGGTGAAGCGCGTTTCCGGCGTCGATTTCCCCGTCAGGCTCGCTGCCCGGCGCGACGGCGACCCGGCCGAACTCGTCGCCAGGGCCGACAGCATCCGCGAGGCCTTGGGCTGGCAGCCGCAATTCGACAACCTGGAGACCATCGTCGCCCACGCGCTCGCCTGGGAAAAGGCGCTGTCCTTGCGCAACACCCCGCGAGGGTAGTTGCTGGCCGTTCTCGGCGCGGCATGGTATCGGAACCACGGTGTCGCGATGGGGCAACCGGCGGCCAATTCGTCGCGGGCCATGACGCTGGCGCCACTCCTTCGCCGTGGGAAACCCGGTGCGGCCGAGGCGGTGCCCTGGCCCCCGCCGGTGCTTCCGTCCTTTAACGCTTCCGTCCTTTAACGCTTCCGTCCTTTAACGCTTCATTGACCATGGCGATGCGAACTGGGGTGATGATCAACCGCGCGGGACATCCATCATGAAGCCGGGAATCCGAGGCCACCGCATCGCTTGTTTCGTGGCGAGCCTGGCCCTCGGCTTCGCGCCCTTGTCCGCCGGTCCGGCCACGGCCGAGGTCACGGCGAAACAGGCAGCCGAGACGGCGGGCTTTCCCGCCTTCATTCGCTCGCTTTGGCCGCTGGCGCAGGCGCGCGGCATCTCTCGGGCGACGTTCGACGCGGCGTTCCAGGGCCTGACGCCCGATCTGTCGGTGATCGCGCTCACCCGCAAGCAGTCGGAATTCGTGGCGCCGATCTGGAGCTACATCGCCAGCGCCGTCGGCGGGAACCGCATCGCCCGCGGGCAGCAGGTGGCGGCCGAACATGCGGACGTGCTGGCGCGGATCGAGCGGACCTATGGCGTGCCGAAGGAGATCGTGCTCGGCGTCTGGGGCATGGAGACGAATTTCGGGTCGTTCAAGGGCGACAAGGATGCGATCCGCTCGCTCGCGACGCTGGCCTCCATCCGCTACCGCGGCGATTTCTTTCGCGATGAATTACTCGTGGCCCTCGAAATCCTCCAGAAGCGCCTGGCCGCCCGCGAGGAGATGCGCGGGTCCTGGGCGGGAGCGATGGGCCACACCCAGTTCATGCCGTCGAGCTATGTGAAATATGCGGTCGATGCGACCGGCGACGGCCATGCCGATATCTGGTCCTCGACGAGCGACGCGCTCGCCTCGACGGCGAACTACCTCAAATCCTTCGGCTGGATTCAGGGCTTGCCCTGGGCGGTCGAGGTCCGGGTGCCTGAAGGCTACGATTATCGCCGCTTCACCGGCAGCTTCGCGAGCTTCGCCGCCGCCGGCGTGAGGCGTGCGGACGGGCGCGGGCTTCCCGCATCCGGCGAGGCGCGGCTGTTCTTCCCGGCCGGGCATGGCGGCCCGGTGTTCCTGCTCACGGCGAATTTCGACGTCATCAAGAAATACAATTCCTCCGATGCCTATGCGCTGGGCGTCGGCCATCTCGGCGACCGGATCGCCGGAAGGGGCGCGATCGTCGGCGAATGGCCGCTCGCCGCACCACGCCTGAGCAAGGCGCAAATCCAGCAGGTGCAGGGCAAGCTCCGGGCCGGAGGGCTCTACAGCGCCGAGGCGGACGGGCGCATCGGCACCCAGACCCGCGACGCCGTGCGTCAGTACCAGTTGCGCGCCGGCCTGATCCCGGATGGCTATCCGACGCCGGCGCTGCTCGCGCGGATGAAATAGCGGACGCTCGCGACGATCTGAGCTATAAAGCCGGCTGGTCGCATCGCGAGGATCGTGCGGATGCAGCGCCGCCTGTGCTTTCTGGGACTTCTGGCCGTGCTGGCGCCGATGCTGGCGGCGATCCCGTCCTCGCGGGCCGAGAACGACACGCAACTCGTGCGCGATCCGCTGGCGCGCGGCCTCACTCGGCAAAGCCAGCTTTCGCGCGAACAGGTCTGGCGCGAACAGCACTGGCGCGAGCCAGCCGGCGGCGAACACGGTCTGCGCGAGCCCGGCACGCGCCGTGCGCCACCCCGCACCGTCATGCGCTACGATGAGCAGCGCGGCTGGTATCCCGTGATTCTGCCGCCGCCACAGCCACGCCGCCCGCCGCCGCCCGAAAACCCGGCGGTCGCGAAGACGGATGCGGCCCATGTCATCGCCGTCTTGGGGGATTCGCTGGCCGATCTGCTGGGTCATGGGCTGGAGGACGCGCTGGCCGACCGACCGGATGCGGCGGTCCTGCGCAAGGTCCGCTCGGATTCAGGCCTCGTCCGGAGCGATTATCACGATTGGCCGAAGGCCGCGCGCGAGCTTCTGGCGGCCAATGGCCGGATCACGCTCGGCGTCATCCTGCTCGGCATGAACGACCGCCAGCCGATCCGCGAGGGGGATAGTGTGCACGAGCCCCTCAGCGAGCGCTGGAAGGACCTCTATCGCCAGCGCATCGACGATGTGGTGGCGGCCTTCGCCGAAAAGCGCGTCACCCTGCTCTGGGTCGGCTCGCCGCCGATGCAGTCGGGTCGGCTCTCCGCCGATCTGATCGTGCTCAACGATCTGTTCCGCCAGCGTGTCGAGCGAGGTGGCGGCCTCTATATCGATCTGTGGGGCGGGTTCGTCGACGATGACAACCGCTATGCGACCAACGGACCCGATCTCTCGGGTCAGATTACCCGGCTGCGCAGCGGCGATGGCATCCATTTCACCAAGGCCGGCGCGCGCAAGGCGGCACATTTCGCCGATGTCGCCATCCGCCGGCTGCTCGATCGCGATGGTTCGCGCAACGCCGTCAGCCTGCCGATCCCCGATTTCGACGCGCCGAAGGCGGGCCGCGATGCCCGTCCCGGTGCGATCGAGCGTCTCATCGATGCGATGGTCAGCGGCATACCCGATGCGGACCGGCTGATCCCGATCCCGGTCAAGCCGCTGGCAGGCCCCGTGATGCCGCTCAACATCCGGCCCGTGGCGCGCGCCGGCGAGGGGGTTCTGCTCGAACGCCCGGCAATTTCGCCGCGGAACGATGCGGCGATCCAGCTCGATGCGGTCTTCGTCGAAGGCGCGCCGCCCGTGCCGAGGCCCGGCCGGGCCGACGATCATCGCTGGCCGAGAACCGACCGCTAAGGCGCCGTGGCGGTCAGCGCGGCAGCACGCTCGCGCCCATCAGCGCCTCGTCGACCGCCCGCGCCGCCTGCCGGCCCTCGCGGATCGCCCAGACGACGAGGGACTGGCCGCGTCGCATGTCGCCACAGGCGAAGACCTTGGGGCGGCTCGCGCGGTAATCGCTCGTCGTCGCCAGCACATTGCCGCGGGCGTCGAGCGTCAGGCCGAGTTCGGCGAGCATCCCGTCCTGCACCGGGCTGACGAAACCCATGGCGAGCAGCACCAGATCGGCCTTCAGCACGAATTCGGAACCGGGGATCGGCTTCATGTGGGCATCGACGCGGGTGCAGTGCAGCTTCGTCACCTGCCCCTTGTCGCCGGTGAACTTCACCGTCATCACCGCGAATTCGCGCTCCGCACCCTCCTGCTGCGAGGAGGAGGTGCGCATCTTCAGGGGCCAGTTCGGCCAGACCATTGCCTTGTCTTCCTTTTCAGGAGGACGCGGCATGATCTCGAGCTGCGTCACCGAAAGCGCGCCCTGGCGGATCGAGGTCCCGATGCAATCCGAGCCGGTATCGCCGCCGCCGATCACGACGACATGCTTGCCGCCGGCCAGGATCGGCTGCGCGTTGTCGTTATGCTCCGAGCCGACGCGCCGGTTCTGCTGCGGCAGGAAATCCATGGCGAAATGCACGCCCGTGAGGTCGCGCCCGGGGATCGGCAGGTCGCGGGGCTTTTCCGCGCCGCCGGCCAGGATCACCGCGTCATGGGTGTCGACGAGGTCCTGCGCGGCGAGGCTGGCGCCGATCTCGACACCGTAATGGAAGGTCACGCCCTCGGCCTCCATCTGCGCGACGCGCCGGTCGAGCAGATGCTTCTCCATCTTGAAGTCGGGGATGCCGTAGCGCATCAGCCCACCGGCCTTGGCGTGCTTTTCATAGACATGCACATCGTGGCCGACGCGGGCGAGCTGCTGCGCCGCCGCCATGCCGGCCGGCCCGGAACCGACGATGGCGACCTTTCGCCCGGTCTTCTTGTCCGGAATCTGCGGCGTCACCCAGCCATTGGCCCAGGCCTTGTCGACGATCGCGCATTCGATGCTCTTGATCGTGACCGGCGTGTCCTCGAGGTTCAGCGTGCAGGACGCCTCGCACGGCGCGGGGCAGATGCGGCCGGTGAATTCGGGAAAATTGTTGGTGGAATGGAGGTTGCGCGCCGCTTCCTCCCACTCGTTGTTATAGACGAGATCGTTCCAGTCCGGGATCTGGTTGTTCACCGGGCAGCCGTTGTGACAATACGGAATACCGCAGTTCATGCAGCGCGCCGCCTGGTCCTTCGTCGTGTCCTCCGACAGCGGAATCACGAATTCCCGGAAGTTGCGGATGCGATCCGCCGCCGGCTTGTACTTCCGGTCCTGCCGGTCGATTTCGAGAAAGCCCGTGACCTTGCCCATCTTCAATCCTGTTTACGCAAGCTGCGTGGTAACAAACTCATCTCACTCCGCCGCCTGAAGATCGGCTATGGTATTCGAGGCCAGCTGCTCGCGGGCATCCAGGAATTCAATCGCGACGATATGGCCGTCAACATCGAAGTCGAAAATGACACCCGGTCGAAGTTCCTCCGACTCGACGACTGGCGTCGTGCTGAAGACAATCGTCATGGCATTGGCATCTTTGTCGTAATTGACTTTCATTCCTGCCTCCCGGCGCCACGGTCGAAAAACGCTGTGACAACATGGCGGCTGTCTTGCTGTTCGACATATACAACTCTTAGCCATCGACCGCCAAACTCCGGCACACGCCGAAAAGCCCTGATCCGTTCTGGATGAACGGGGTCTTGAGACGTCCGCTCCGGAGCGTTCATGGCCGCCAAAACCCAATCGGGCGAAATGCGCCGTCGGTGCAATTCCGACACCGCATGAGCCGACCACGTCGTGCGCAATCTCTCACTCCGCCGCCTGAAGGTTCTGCGCTTCTTCCATCTCGCGGAGCGCCCGGCGATATTCGACGGGCATGATCTTCACGAATTTCGGGCGGTAGGCCGTCCAGTTGTCGAGAATGTCCTTCGCCCGCGCCGAGCCGGTATATTGCAGGTGATTGCTGATCAGCTGCATCAGCCGCTCCTCGTCATGGCGCGACATGTCGTCCTTGATATCGATGCGACCCTTGGACTCCAGGTCGCCGCCGGAATGGTGGAGGCGCTGCATCAGTTCCTCCTCCTCCGGCACGGGTTCGAGATCCACCATCGAAAGGTTGCAGCGCCGGGCGAAGCTTCGATCCTCGTCGAGCACATAGGCGATGCCGCCCGACATGCCGGCCGCGAAGTTGCGCCCCGTTTGGCCGAGCACCACGACGATGCCGCCCGTCATGTATTCGCAGCCATGGTCGCCCGTGCCCTCGACGACCGCGATGGCGCCGGAGTTGCGCACGGCGAACCGCTCGCCGGCCACGCCGCGGAAATAGCATTCCCCCGCGATCGCCCCGTAAAGCACCGTGTTGCCGACGATGATCGATTTTTCCGGCACGGCCTTCGTCTCCGGGTTGGGCCGGATGATGATCTTGCCGCCCGACAGCCCCTTGCCGACATAGTCGTTGGCCTCGCCCGTGAGATCGAGCGTGATGCCGGACGCGAGGAACGCGCCGAAGCTCTGGCCCGCCGTGCCGTTGAGCCGGATGCGGATCGTGTCGTCCATCAGGCCGTGATGGCCGTAGCGCCTGGCGACTTCGCCCGACAGCATCGCCCCGGTGGTGCGGTCGACATTGCCGATCCGGCTCTCGATCACGACGGTGGCGCCGCCGGCGAGCGCGGGTGCTGCCTCTTCGATGAAGCCGCGATCGAGCACGGTGTCGATCGGGTGCTTCTGCCGCTCGACATGGCGGAGGGCGACCTCGGGGCCCACTTCCGGCTTGTGAAACAGGCGCTCGAAATCGAGGCCGCGCGCCTTCCAGTGGGTGACGGCCCGGTCCTTGTCCAGCCAGTCGACCTGCCCCACCAGTTCGTCGAAGGTGCGCACGCCGAACGAGGCCATGATCTCGCGCACATCCTCGGCGATGAAGAAGAAGAAGTTGACGATGTGCTCCGGCAGCCCCTTGAAGCGCTTGCGCAGCACCGGGTCCTGAGTCGCCACGCCGACGGGGCAGGTGTTGAGGTGGCACTTGCGCATCATGATGCAGCCCGCCGCGATCAGCGGCGCGGTCGCGAAGCCGAACTCGTCGGCTCCCATCAGCGCGCCCATCACCACGTCGCGCCCGGTGCGCAGGCCGCCGTCGACCTGAAGGGCAATGCGGCCGCGCAGGCGGTTGAGCACCAGGGTCTGCTGGGTTTCGGCAAGGCCGATCTCCCAGGGCGAGCCGGCATGCTTGATGGAGGACAGCGGCGACGCACCCGTTCCGCCCTCGAAGCCCGACACCGTGATGTGATCGGCCCGTGCCTTGGCGACGCCGGCCGCGACCGTGCCGACGCCGATCTCCGAGACGAGCTTGACGGAGACATCGGCCGCCGGGTTGACGTTCTTCAGGTCGAAGATGAGCTGCGCCAGATCCTCGATGGAATAGATGTCGTGATGCGGCGGCGGCGAGATCAGGCCGACGCCCGGCGTCGAGTGGCGCACCTTGGCGATGGCCGCATCGACCTTGTGGCCGGGCAACTGACCGCCCTCGCCGGGCTTGGCCCCTTGCGCGATCTTGATCTGCATCATGTCGGAATTGACGAGATATTCCGCTGTCACGCCGAAACGCCCCGAGGCCACCTGCTTGATCGCCGAGCGCTTGGAGCGCCCGTCCGCCATCGGCAGATAGCGCTCCGGCTCCTCGCCGCCCTCGCCGGTGTTGGACTTGCCGCCGAGTTGGTTCATGGCGAGCGCCATGGTCTCGTGCGCCTCGCGCGAGATCGAGCCGAACGACATCGCCCCGCTGGAGAAGCGCTTGACGATTTCCTTTGCCGGCTCGACTTCATCGAGCGGGACCGGCGTACAGCCCAGTTCCTCGGCCGAGCGGAATTGGAACAGGCCGCGGATGGTGGTGAACCGTTCCGCCTGCTCGTTCACGATCCGGGCATATTCCTGGTACTTGTCCTTGGCGTTGCCGCGCACCGCGTGCTGGAGCGTCGAGACGCTTTCCGGCGTCCAGACATGGGCCTCGCCCCGGATGCGGTAGGCGTAGTCGCCGCCGACATCGAGGGCGTTGAGGTAGATCGGCGCATTGCCGAAGGCGTCGCGGTGGCGGCGCACGGTTTCTTCCGCGATCTCGGCCAAGCCGACGCCCTCGATTCTGCTGGACGTGCCGGTGAAGTAGCTGGCGATGAAATCCGAGCGCAGGCCGATGGCATCGAAGATCTGCGCGCCGCAATAGGACTGGTAGGTCGAGATGCCCATCTTGGACATGACCTTGAGCATGCCCTTGCCCATCGACTTGATGAAGCGCTTGACGACCTCGTCGCGGCTGACCTCCTCGGGGAAATCGCCGCGCTCATGCATGTCGAGCAGCGTCTCGAAGGCGAGATAGGGGTTGATCGCCTCCGCTCCATAGCCGGCGAGGCAGGCCATGTGATGCACTTCGCGCGGCTCGCCGGATTCGACCACGAGGCCGACCGAGGTGCGCAGGCCCTTGCGGATCAGATAGTGATGCACCGCCGCCGTCGCGAGCAGGGCCGGGATCGGAATCCGGTCCGGCCCGACGAGACGGTCGGAGAGGATGATGATGTTGTAGCCGCCCCGCACGGCCGCTTCCGCCCGCTCCTGAAGACGCTCCAGCGCGCCGTCCATGCCGGCCGCGCCGTTCTCGGCGGGATAGGTGGTGTCGAGCGTCTTGGTGTCGAACCGGTCCTCGTAATGGCCGATGCAGCGGATCTTCTCCAGGTCCTCGTTGGTGAGGATCGGCTGGCGCACTTCCAGGCGCTTGCGCCGGGCGGTCCCTTCCAGGTCGAGCAGGTTGGGGCGTGGGCCGATGAACGAGACCAGGCTCATCACCAGTTCCTCGCGGATCGGATCGATCGGCGGGTTCGTCACCTGCGCGAAATTCTGCTTGAAATAGGTGTAGAGCAGCTTCGATTTGTCCGACATCGCCGAGATCGGCGTATCGGTGCCCATCGATCCGACGGCTTCCTGGCCCGTGACGGCCATCGGCGCCATCAGGATCTTGGTGTCCTCCTGGGTGTAGCCGAAGGCCTGCTGGCGATCGAGCAGGGAAACGTCCGTGCGCGAGGCGCGCGGCTCCACCGGCTTCAGGTCTTCGAGCACGATCTGCGTGCGCTTCAGCCAGTCGCGATAGGGGTTGGCGGCGGCGATTTCCGCTTTCACTTCCTCGTCGGAAATGATCCGGCCCTGTTCGAGATCGATGAGCAGCATCTTGCCGGGCTGGAGACGCCACTTCTCGATGATCGTGTCTTCGGGAATCGGCAGCACGCCCATTTCGGACGCCATCACCACCAGCCCGTCGCTGGTGACGAGATAGCGCGCCGGGCGCAGACCGTTGCGGTCCAGCGTCGCGCCGATTTGGCGGCCGTCGGTGAAGGCGATGGCCGCGGGTCCGTCCCACGGTTCCATGAGCGCGGCATGGTATTCGTAGAAGGCGCGGCGCTCCTCGTCCATCAGCGGGTTGCCGGCCCAGGCTTCGGGCACGAGCATCATCATCGCATGGGCGAGGCTGTAGCCGCCGCGCACCAGGAATTCGAGCGCGTTGTCGAAGCAGGCGGTGTCGGACTGGCCCTCATAGGACACGGGCCAGATCTTGCCGATGTCGTTGCCGAACAGTTCGGAATCGACCGAGGCCTGTCGCGCCGCCATCCAGTTGACGTTGCCGCGCAGGGTGTTGATTTCGCCGTTATGCGCCACCATCCGGTAGGGATGCACGAGCTGCCAGGTCGGGAAGGTGTTGGTGGCGAAACGCTGATGGACGAGCGCCAGCGCCGATTCGAAGCGCTCGTCGCTGAGATCGCTGAAATAGTGGCCGAGCTGCGTCACCAGCACGAGGCCCTTGTAGACCACGGTGCGGCTCGACAGGCAGACCGGATAATAGCCCTTGGTGCGCGGATCGTTGAGATCGTAGACGGCGTTGGACACGACCTTGCGGGCGAGGAACAGCCGACGCTCGAACGTGTCCTGATCCATCACGGCCGATGGTTTGCCGACGAAAATCTGCCGGTGCAGCGGCTCGGTCGTGAGCACGGTCTCGCCCAGATCGGAATTGTCGACCGGCACGTCGCGCCAGCCGAGCAGCGGCATGCCCTCATCGGCGAGCGCCTTTTCCACCATCGCCTTGACGACGGCGTAGCCCTCGGGGTCGCGCGGCATGAAGAGATGCCCGACGCCGTAGGCGCCTGCTTCGGGCAGCGCGATGCCGAGGCTGGTGCATTCCTCCGAGAAGAAGCGATGCGGGATCTGCGCCAGGATTCCGCAGCCGTCGCCCATCTTCGGGTCGGCGCCGACCGCTCCGCGATGGTCGAGGTTACGCAGGAGCTGAAGGCCCTTCTGCACGATGGCGTGCGAGGCCACGTTCTTCATGTCGACGATGAAGCCGACGCCGCAGGAATCCTTCTCGTTGCCGGGATCATACAGCCCCTGCGCCACCGGCAGCCCGTCGATGGCGATCGGCCGTGTCCGCTCGGGAGCGGGAGCCCTGAATGCAGTGCGGATCGGTGCCATCGTCGGTCCCTCGCGTGCGGTTCGGCGGTTGCGCGGTGCAACCTTTGCCATGTCTCTCTCAGGTGGCCCAGGCTCCGGACACGGACCCGCGAATGGCGGATTGGTTCGGATGTGAGCCTGGGGTCTTCGGAGACGGCTTGCGCGCAAGTCTCGACCTGCGCCCGCCGCCTCCGCGGACGCTGTCTCGAGCCGCTCGTGGCTCAGATGCGTCCGGTCATGCCGACGGTTTGCGGGCGGTGCGTTTCGAAAGGATCGTGGCCGTCGTCGACACGTCGGTCGCCATCCTCTTGCTCCATCCGCCAGGGAGAACGCCTGTCCCGAACGAGGCAGCCGGCTCCAGATTAAAAAGGACAGCAAGGCTGTCCTAACTCACAGGACATTGGCAGAATTCCAATCTGCGCACAAGCACCGAATTTTAACGTTTGTGAAATTTTATTGCGTATTTCAGCAGCACGGAGGTTCATTCGGCAAGAGCGACGCGCTTAATCCGGTGTCTTGTTGTGCCTGACGCCCGTTACGATGTTGCCGGCCCGCTGACGAAGGGCCCTTGAGAGGGTCGCGCCCTTGGATTTGCCGTCAGGGATCGCTAACACCGAGGTCGGCCTGCTCTGGATCGAGGCCCGCGATGGATGATCGGCCATGAACGTCCCCCTGACAAGTATTTCAACCCGGAACCTCCCGACCCTGAATTTTCTCAGCGACAACGCCTCGGGTGCGAGCCCCGCGGTGATGGCGGCGCTCCATGCCGCAAACGAGGGCATGGCCTCGCCCTACGGCACCGACGACTGGACCAAGCGCGTCGAGCGCCACTTCAACGATCTGTTCGAGCGCGAGGTTTCGGTGCATCTGGCGGCGACGGGCACGGGCGCCAACGCCATGGCGCTGGCCTGCCTCGCCCAGCCCTACCAGTCGATCCTGACCCATGAGGAAGCCCATATCGTCGACGACGAATGCGGCGCGCCGGAATTCTTCACCCATGGCGCGAAGCTGGTGATGCTGCCGGGCGTCGGCTGCAAGCTCGATCCTGAAACCGTCGCTGCGAGGCTCGCCTCGATGTCGCGCAACGTCAAGCAGATGCAGCCCGCCGCGCTCTCCATCACCCAGGCGACCGAAAGCGGCCTGATCTACACCGTGGACGAGGTGCGGGCGCTGGCGGAGACCATCCGCCCGCGCGGCCTCAAGCTGCATATGGACGGCGCGCGTTTCGCCAATGCGGTGGCGACGCTCGGCTGCTCGCCCGCCGAGATCACCTGGAAGGCCGGCGTCGATGTTCTGACCTTTGGCGGCACCAAGAACGGCGCCTGGGCGGCGGAAGCGATGATCTTCTTCGATCCCGCAAGCCCGCAAGCGCAGCAGATGCCCTGGCGGCGCAAGCGCGGCGGCCATACCCTCTCGAAGGGACGCTTCGTCGGCGCACAGTTCGAGGCGCTGCTGGCGGACGGCCATTGGCTCGATCTGGCCCGCCATGCCAACGCGATGGCGCAAAAGCTGGCGGCGGGCCTGGAAACGCTGCCCGGCGTCCGCCTCGCCTGGGAGCGGCAGGTCAACGAGGTGTTCCCGATCCTGCCGGCCGCCCTGCACGCGAGGCTCACGGAAGGCGGCGCGCGCTACAATGTCTGGACGAGCGAGGCGACCGCGCCCGACCGCAAGCCCGGCCCCGACGAGGTGCTGGTCCGGCTCGTGACGTCCTTCGTGACACGTGACGCCGATATCGAGGCCTTCCTGCATCTGGCGCGCCGGAGTGCCTGAAGCCGTCCAAGAGCCTGCACATCCGATTCAAGCGCGCCGGCACCAACCCACATGTCATTCCGGGGCATCGCATCGCGATGAACCCGGAACCCATAACCATCATTGTCGCAAAACCACCATCGTCATTGCGAGCGGAGCGAAGCAATCCAGTCTTTGTGCGCGCACCTGCTGGATTGCTTCGCTCCGCTCGCAATGACGGAAAAAGGGCCGCCCCATCGGGACGGCCCTCTCCGAACCTTACGGGTTCGATTAACGGAAAGCCGGCCTCAAGCCGCCTTCTTCACCTTCGCCTCGATCGTGGCCGGAGCGGCGGACTGGCCGATCTGGATCAAGCGCGGCTTCTTGGCCTCGGGGACCTCGCGCACGAGCTCGATATGCAGCAGGCCGTGCTCGAGCCGGGCTCCCGTCACCTGCACGTAATCGGCAAGCTGGAAACGGCGCTCGAAGGCGCGGGCGGCGATGCCCTGATGCAGCACCTCGGTCTTGTCCTGCTCGGCCTGGGCGGACTTCTCGCCGCGCACCGTCAGGGCGTTTTCCCGGCTTTCGATCGTCAGGTCCGATTCACCGAAACCCGCGACGGCGATCGAGATGCGGTAGGCGTTCTCGGCCGTCCGCTCGATGTTGTAGGGCGGGTAGGTCGGCACGGTTTCAAGGCCGCCAGCCTGGTCCAGCATGCTGAAAAGGCGGTCGAAACCGACGGTCGAACGATAAAGGGGGGTGAGATCATAGTGACGCATATGAATGTCCTCCAAAGGAAGCGACAAGGATGCAGGTCCGCCCCGTCATGAGCACGGACCCCGTTCTGCATGCAGCCTCGAAGGCCTGCACGGTCGGGGATTTGGGAAGGCACACGATGTTTTCAAGAGGCCGAGATTGTTCAGGACGTCATTTTTTCGGATCATGATGACCGTTGCGGCAATCGACGCGCCGCGCTGATTCGGAAGACGCCCATGCCCCGCCCCGATCTTCGCGTTTCGCAGCCGCGGCTGCCGAAAGCCACGAACCTGGAGACGGCCGCCGCGCTCACCGAACCGGCCTTGCCCGCCGCTCCACCCACGCTGCCCTGGGCGAACGTGTTCGCCCATCCCGCCAATCCAGTGCCGAGCCAGCCGACGGTGTGGCTGGCGCGCGCCAGCGACGGCGTGGATCTGCGCTTCGTGCGCTGGCGCCCCACCGCGCGCCGCTCCCGGGGCACGGTGCTGGTGGCGCAGGGCCGGGCCGAATTCATCGAGCGCTATTTCGAGACCGTCGCCGATCTGCGCCGGCGGGGGTTCCACGTCATCACCTTCGACTGGCGGGGGCAGGGCGGATCGGCCCGGCAGGTCAAGATGCCCCGCAAGGGCCATGTCGCAAGCTTGCGCGACTACCAGATCGATCTTGAAACGGCGCTTGGCGAACTGAAGGCCCGGATGCCGGAGCCGCATTTCGCCCTGGCCCATTCGATGGGCGGCGCGGTTTTGCTGGAGGCGGCCATGCGCGGCCAGCTTCCCGTGGAACGGCTGGTGACCGTGGCGCCGATGATCGATCTGGCCATGATCACCCATCCGCGCCTCGCGCGCCTGCTGACGACATTGCTCTACTGGACCGGCTTCGGCCGGAGCTTCGTGCCCGGCGGCGGCGCGACCGCCATCGCGACCCTGCCCTTCGCCGGCAACCGGCTGACGGCCGATCCGCAGCGCTATGCCCGCAATGCCGAACTTTCGGCCGCCGCGCCTCATCTCGCCATCGGGGCTCCAACGGTCGCCTGGCTGCGGACCGCCTACCAGTTGATGGACCGGCTTTCGACGCCCGAGGCGCCACTGTCCGTGCGACAGCCCGTGCTGGTGATCGGGGCGGGGGACGACCCCATCGTCGCGACCCGGTCCGTGGAAATCTTCGCCTCCCGCCTCAAGACCGGCTCGGCCCTGGTGCTGCCCCTGGCGCGTCACGAAATCCTGATGGAAACCGATGACATCCGCGCCCGATTCTGGGCGGCCTTCGATGCCTTCGTGCCCGGCGAGCGTTTCGCGGAGGCGGGTGTGGGGGCGGAAGCCGGCAGCGCATCGCCACGCCGTTCGGGCCGCCGGCGTTCAGGCGAGAAGGCGAAGGGCGGCTTCATGGGCGCGAAGGTCACCTGAGGCGATCACCGCGCCGCCCCCCGCCGCCGATCCGCCGGTCCATGACGTGACGATGCCGCCCGCCCCCTCGATGATCGGGATCAGCGCGACGATGTCGTAGGGCTTGAGCCCGGCCTCGATGACGAGATCGACATGGCCGGCCGCCAGCATGCAATAGGCATAGCAATCGCAGCCGTAGCGCGGCAGCCGGACGCGGGCCTCCACCTCTTCGTACTTAGCCCGCTCGGGCGGCGGCAGCAGGCGCGGGCTCGTGGTCATCAGCGTCGCTTCCGCCAGGGTCGCGCAGGCCCGCGTGCGCAAGGTGCGAGTGTCCGATCGGTCGGTCAGGCGGGCCGACTTGCCGTTGCCGTAGAAGCGCTCGCCGGTGAAAGGCTGGTGCATCATGCCATGGGTCGGCCGCCCGTTTTCGGTCAGGCCGATCAGCGTGCCCCAGGTCGGCAGGCCGGAAATGAAGGCCTTCGTCCCGTCGATCGGATCGAGCACCCAGATATGCCGGGCATTGCCTTGTTCGGTGCCGAATTCCTCGCCGAGCACGCCGTGTTCGGGATGTTCCTCGGCGATCAGCCGCCGCATGATCGTTTCCCCGGCCCGGTCCGCCTCGGTCACGGGGTCGAACACGCCGCCGGCCGACTTGTCCTCCGCCGCGAGATTCGACCGGAAATACGGCATGATCGCCGCACCCGATGCGGTGGCGAGCCGGTCGATGAAGGCTTCTATCCCGGTCACGTGGTCATCCTGTCGTGCCCCCTGTCTCCCTAGCCAAGTAATTGATTTCATGCGTGAAAAACAAGGCGGAAGTAATGGCGAAATCGACATGCGCGTCATGCATGTCGCGATGTGACATTTTGCAACTTGAAATTTTGCAGTGCGGTGCCATATTGTGCACTGCGAAACAGCGACGTTGTCGCGGTTTCGTTGCCCTCCTTGGGCGTTTCCTCCCTAGACTTGGGCCGCCACGGCAACGTGAGCGGCCCTTTTTTCGATTTATGCGCGGTTTTGCGCGAAAAACCTTGCGAAAAGCCCCTCAAGCCTCGAAAAAACTCATTCCGCTGCTTGTCGCCGGGGCGTGATTTCGTCGGCCCAGATCGCGAAACAATTCGCCATGACCTGCGTGATCGCCTGACGAAACTGCGGAAAATCATCGCGAGGAGTCAGCATCCGCTCGTCCATGTAAAGACTACGATTGATCTCGATCTGCAACGCATGGATATTCCGGTCAGGTTCACCGTAATGCTCCGTAATGAAGCCACCTGCATACGGGCGATTACGAGTCACATTCAGGCCGGCGTTGCGAAACGATTGTTCGACGATATCGACAATCCATGAATTTGCGCTCGCACCGTAACGATCACCTAGAATGATGTCGGATTTGGCACCCTCGCGTTCCAGGCCAGCGGAGGGCATCGAATGCGCGTCGACGAGCACGCAGCCGCCCAGCCGCAGCCGCGTACGGTCGACGAGTGTGCGCAGGGTCGCATGATACGGCCGATAAAAGCGGTCGATTCGCGCCAAAGCCTCGCAAACGCTCAGCTTTCCGGCGTAGATCTCGTGGCCGTCGCCGACCACGCGCGGAATGGTGCCCAGCCCGCCCGCCACCCGCAGCGAGCGCGTGTTGCTGAAGCCCGGCAGACGCTCCTCGAACATGCGCGGGTCGAGTTCGTAAGGCTCGCGGTTCACATCCAGAAAAGCCCTTGGAAATTCGGCACTTAGCAATGGCGCGCCCAAAGTCACGGTCTCGGCGAACAGCACATCGACGAAGGCATCCTCCGACCGACGCAGGGCATGCGGCGAAAGACGCGCCGACTGCACGAATTCCGGTGAATAATGCCGTCCCGCGTGAGGAACATCGACAACGGCCGGTATGATCTGCACCAGCGGCTCTCGCAGCACGAATGGCTGGTCGGCGAGGTCCGGAGTGGCGGAATCGGTGGCGAGAGGGGGCAAGAACGTCATCGGATCAGACAACCACGGACGCTGCGTGAAGCAAAGGTGCGTTATCGCACCACAGTGCATTTCGCATTGATCCGCGGCGCCGGATCGGCGGGACAACGGCAATGCACAAATTCGTGGGCGCTTATCGACTTGTTTACATTGTCGACCGCTTATTGGACAACGGTTGGCAACGCCGTTCAGGCTCGTCGATCGACCATTCTCCGTCCGGTTTCCCGCCTTGGGCCCGGCCCACAAGCGCAGCGATCTGATTCATGACCAAAATCCTTCTTGCCGAAGACGATAACGACATGCGCCGTTTCCTGGTCAAGGCGCTGCAGAACGCGGGCTATGATATCGCCTCGTTCGACAACGGCCTCTCCGCCTATAACCGTCTGCGCGAGGAACCGTTCGAGTTGCTGCTGACCGATATCGTCATGCCGGAGATGGATGGCATCGAGCTCGCGCGCCGCGCCACCGAACTCGATCCGGATATCAAGGTCATGTTCATCACCGGTTTCGCCGCCGTGGCGCTCAACCCGGAGTCGAACACGCCGAAGGAAGCGAAGGTGCTGTCGAAGCCCTTCCACCTGCGCGATCTCGTCAACGAGGTCGAGAAACTGCTCGCGGCCTGAGCGCCGCCAGCGGGCCTGATGGGCCCTTGCATGGAACAACTCAAGCCGGTATAGCGGCCCTTCCTCGACGACAGACGGGCTGCGGCCCGATCACGTTTCTCGGGCGCGTAGCTCAGTGGTAGAGCACTACGTTGACATCGTAGGGGTCACAGGTTCGAACCCTGTCGCGCCCACCATCTTTCCCTGTTAGGCAGGGTTCGAGGCCGCTCAATCCGGGCGGCCTCTTTTGTTGGCAACGGGTCGGGACAGAACCAGCATATAATCTTGTCAGCGAAACCGATACGCCAGTGCGCTTAGGTCATCATCAGGTCGTTTTCGCTAGAGCCTTTCCCATTCGTGCCAACGACCGACATGAATATTCCTGATCTCGCCACCGGGCCGAGACGGGCCCAGGACGGTATTTTCGCGATTGCACGGCTTTGTCCGATAGCAGACTTTCGAGGGCAAAATTCGCCCATTGGACGCAAAATCCAGTTGATTTTGATCGTAAAGACCTACCGGATGGATTTTTACCCGGAACAATGCGCCAATTTCCAAGGTTTGAAAGGCTCCCGTTTTAAAGGCCGGCGATACGGCAATAGCAGTTGGAGTGAATCATGCCGGTTGAAAACCCGCTGGAGCTTTGGGGTGGTCTTGAGTGTACGGTCGTCCGTATCGGCAACGAGTTCCGTAATCAGTCGCAGGAGACTGGTCATCTCGACCGCATCTCTGATCTCGACGAAATCGCCTCGCTCGGAATCCGCACGCTGCGCTATCCGGTCATCTGGGAACTGATCGCGCCGAACCATCCGGAGCACTGCGATTGGACGTGGACGGATGAGCGCTTCGCCCGCCTGCGCGAACTTGGAATACGACCGATCGCTGGCTTGGTTCATCACGGCTCCGGACCGCGCTATACAAGCCTGCTCGACCCGAAGTTTCCCGAGCTGCTGGCTCAGCATGCGGAGCGGGTCGCTGCCCGTTATCCGTGGGTCGAGATGTTCACGCCCGTCAACGAGCCGCTCACCACGGCACGCTTTTCAGGTCTCTATGGTCACTGGTATCCCCACGGGCGGGACTACCCGACCTTCCTGCGAACCTTGATCACAGAATGCTGGGCCACGGTGCTGGCCATGAGGGCTATTCGCAAGGTGTCGCCTGCCGCCAAGCTCATCCAGACGGAAGATTTAGGAAAAGTCTGGAGCACGCCGCACCTGCGCTACCAGGCGGAGATGGAGAACCAGAGGCGCTGGCTCAGTCTGGACTTGCTTTTTGGCCGGATCGACCGCTCGCACGCCTGGTACGATGTCTTCGTCAGGAACGGTATCGCGGAGAAGGAACTCGACGGCTTCCTCGAAGGGGAAGGCGCGCCGGATATCATCGGCATCAATCATTATCCCACAAGCGAGCGTTTTCTGGACGAGGCCATGCACCGCTACCCGCAGTGCTTCCATGGCGGCAATGACATCGATCCTCTCACCGATATCGCGCATAATGACAGATATGCGGATGTCGAGGCGCTGCGGGTGGATATACCCTCTCAGGAGTTGGGCCCGAAGGCGCGTCTGGCCGAGGCCTGGGAGCGCTATCGCTCCCCCATCGCCGTCACCGAAGTCCATCACGGCTGCACCCGGGAGGAACAGGTGCGCTGGCTCATGGAGGTCTGGCAGAGCACGAATGAATTACGCGAGGAAGGGGCCGATGTCCGTGCCGTGACGATCTGGTCGCTGCTAGGCGCGGTGGACTGGAACTCGTTGCTTGTGGCGCGCCATGGCTTCTATGAACCTGGTGCCTTCGATATTCGTGGGCCGAAACCGCGCCGTACGGCAATCAGCCGAGCTGCCGAGTCCTTGGCACGCACGGGAACCTACGATCATCCTTTGCTCGATCAGCCGGGCTGGTGGCGGCGCGACGGGCGGCATTACCATCGGCCTGCGCGGCGATCTGCTCCCGTGAGGGCGCGTCATCCCATCCTCATCGCAGGTGCTTCCGGTACGTTGGGGCGGGCCTTCGCGCGGATCTGCGTGAGCCGTGGCCTTGATCATGTTCTTCTCGGACGGGGCGAGATGGATATCACCGATCCGTTATCGGTCGATGCCGCGCTGACTCGCCATCGCCCCTGGGCCGTGATCAATGCCGCGGGCTTTGTCCGGGTTAATGACGCAGATCGTGAGCACGAGGCCTGCTTCAGAGCCAATGCCGATGGCGCAGAAGTGGTGGCACGCTCAGCCCGGCGCCTGGGACTACCCATGGTTTCCTTCTCGTCGGATCTGGTATTCGACGGTACGCTGGGGCGCCCCTATCTGGAGAGCGATCCGGTCTGCCCGCAGGGTGTTTACGGACGGAGCAAGGCGGAGGCCGAGCAACGCTTGGCGAATGTCCATCCCGATGCGCTCCTGATTCGCACCAGCGCGTTTTTCGGACCTTGGGACAGCGCAAATTTCGTCCATTGGGTGCTGTCGAGCTTATCGAATGGCTGCCCGGTCGAGCCGCAGAGCGGCATCGTCTCGCCGACATACGTGCCCGATCTCGTAAATGCGGCTCTCGACCTTCTCGTCGATGACGAGCGCGGCATCTGGCATATTGCCAATGACGGCATGATGTCCTGGAGCGATCTCGCGTTGCGGGTATCACGCGAAGCGGGCCTCCAGTGGCGGCCAAAGCCGCCCATCAAGGGAATGACCATCGGCAACACCGCTCTTGCTACAGAGCGCGGCTGCGTGATGCCAACGCTGGAAAATGCGCTCAGCCGTTATTTCCGTGATTGCGAAGTCGAGTGGCGTAGGCGCGGCGTTCTCAATGCGGCCGAATAGGGATTTTCCAGTGCTCCAAGCTTGGCAAAAAGGACTGCGCAGAAGCTGATTTGGACCAGCGGCAAATCTGTGCGCGATACCTCCCCGATCTCCCAAGGGGAACCGGAGTTAAAGGTGGACGTTTTAGATCGATATCAGGACAGTTTTCATGACCAAGCCGCGAAATCAAAGCACGTCCGATTCCAGCGCTTCTCCCATCGACCTGCTGCCGGCCGTCAAGGGCGACCATTTTACGCTCGATGTCGGGTCGGCGCGCGTGAACGTGTATGTCGCCGGCGAGGGCGAGCCGCTCCTGTTACTTCACAGTATCAACGCGGCAGCCTCCGCCTACGAGGTGAAACCGATTTTTGATACGCTACAGCAGGATCACACGGTTTACGCGCTCGATTTACCGGGTTTCGGCACGTCCTCGCGTGGCGACATTGATTACTCGGTCACGCTTTACGTCGAGACGATCCTTGCCGCCGTTCGCCTGATCTCGCGCCGGCATGACGGTATGCCGGTGGATGTTCTTGCCTTGTCGTTGACCAGCGAGTTCCTGGCTCGGGCCGCGTTGCGGCACCCGGCCAGTTTCCGAAGCCTCATGATGATTACCCCGACAGGCTTCGAGAAGGGCGCGCGGAACCGGCGCGGACCGGCGGGCTCGACCCGGGAGATCGCGGCGCTGAAAGGCACCATGGCGATCGGCCCGATCCGGAACGCCCTATTCGGATTGCTCGTGAGCCGGCCGAGCGTGTCCTTTTTCCTGAAACGCACCTTTGCGACGTCGAAGGTCGATCCCGAGCTGGTCGATTATGCCTACCGGTCGGCTCACCAGCCAGGGGCGGCCCATGCGCCGGCGGCATTCATTTCCGGTCGATTGTTTTCGAACGATATTCGCGACGTCTACGAGGAGTTGAGCCTACCGGTCTGGCTTGCTTACGGCACCAAGGGCGCCTTCAGCGATTTCAGTGAGTCGGAATGGGTCCGCACCTGCGCCAACTGGGTAGAGGATTCGTTCGAAACCGGCGCTTTTCCGCACTATCAGGACCGTCCGGCGTTCTTGGCCGCGATGCGACGATTCCTGGCCTCGGTGCCGACCCCTGCGGAAATCGCCGAACGCGGCATGCGCGCGCCGCAAAGTGCGATGACCGCACGTCAGGCGGGATAATGGACTGGATTGCCGTTCTCGGCTTCGCGGCGGCTCTTTGCTCGACAGTGAGCTTCGTTCCGCAAGCCTATCGGATCGTCAAGACCCGTGACACGTCGTCGATTTCGACGCGCATGTATCTCATTACCTGCCTCGGTTTCGTGCTGTGGCTCGGCTACGGAGTTGCGCTTGGCCAGTGGCCCCTGATCGTGACCAATTCGATCTGTCTGGCGTTGGCGAGCTTCATTCTTTTCATGAAGGTTTCACCGCGCCAGACCGTCGACAAGGTCGCGGAAACGCTGACACCCGATACGAACAGTTGAACGGCTCCGACCTTAAGCAATCTGGCGCGTGACCGGATTTCCGGAACCATCCATGCCGCTTGCAGGTTGAAATCCGCACGATGCTTGTGCCCGAGAGGCGGGTGCCGGAGGTTTCGACATTCGAAGGTCGAAATCGATCCCGCCTCTTGTGGGTCCGGGGCGATGTTGTACGCGCATCCAGGCGGGCCGGCACCAAAACCAGAAAAGGAGAGTTCAGATGCCAGCAAGGTCAAAAGCCCAGCAGAAAGCCGCCGGAGCGGCGCTCTCGGCCAAGCGCGGCGAAACCGACGCCAAGGAGCTACGTGGCGCGTCCCGCGAGATGGCGGCATCGATGACCCAGGAGGAGTTGGTTGAGCTCGCCCGGACCAAGCGCAAGGGCAAGCCGGAGCATGTCGGAGACAGCAGAGGAAAGTTGTGAGCGAAGGGCCGTTTCAGGCCCCCGCACCCTTGGCCCAAAGAGTCAAATTCAACTTCCGAAGCGGGAACTTCGACGTTTCCGCGCCGTTTCTCACAGGGGTCCCCAACACAGGAAAATTGCCATGGCCACCGAACCGAAAAACCTCGAAGACATGTTCAATGACATGCTGAAGGACATCTATTACGCCGAAAAGCAGATTTCGAAGATGCTGCCCCGAATGGCGAAAGCCGCCAAATCGGCAGAGCTGCGCGAGGCTTTCACCCAGCACAAAATCGAGACCGATGCCCAGATTGAACGCTTGACCGAGGTTTTCGAGATCGTCGGCAAAGCGCCGCGGGCCAAGACCTGCGATGCGATCCTCGGAATCATGGAGGAAGGCAAGGCCGTCATGGAAGACTTTGCCGATAGCCCCGCACTCGATGCCGGCCTTCTGGCGGCGGCACAGGCTGTCGAACACTATGAAATGGCGCGTTATGGCACCTTGAAAGCCTGGGCGATGGAACTGGGGATGCAGGACGCCGCCGATCTTCTGGAACAGACACTCGCCGAGGAAAAGAAGACCGATGAGTTGCTGACCGAACTCGGCACGTCATCTGTCAACAAATCCGCGATGTCGGAAGCAGCCTGAGCTTTCCCCTTAGTCCATCACATGATGGCTCGGCACGAGAGTGCCGGGCCATTTCATTGATACGATCGGGCAGGCTCTCTGCCCTAAGACGGGCGGCAGGAACTGCAAGCGGTAAGGCCCGCGAACGCGGCTCGGAACCTATGCATCATCTGGATGGTTAATGATCAATTGCGCTGACCGCAGGAGATCGAACTTGGGCTTGCACCAGACCGCTGGCAACCAGACCGTGCCGATCGAGATCACCCTGAACGGCAAGGTCCTCGGAATTTCCGTGTCGACCTCGACAACAGTGCTGGATCTTCTGCGCAATCATTTGAAGGCAACCGGAACGAAGAAAGGCTGCGATCACGGCCAGTGCGGCGCCTGCACCATCCTGATCGACGGGCAACGCGTCAATTCCTGTCTCCAGCTCGCGGTCATGCAGGATGGCAAGAAAATCACCACGGTCGAGGGTCTGGCCCAGGATGGCAGGTTGCATGCGCTCCAGGAGGCCTTCGTCAAGCACGATGCGTTCCAGTGCGGCTATTGCACGCCGGGCCAGCTTTGCTCGGGCGTGGCCTTGCTGAGCGAAGGCCATGCGCGTGACCGGGCCGAGATCCGTGAGTTCATGAGCGGGAATATCTGCCGCTGTGGCGCCTATACCAACATCGTCGACGCCATCGAAGAGGTCATGGCCCAGCAACGGTCGATAACGCGGGAGGCGGCCGAATGAACCGGTTTTCCTATCACCGCGCAGAATCGCTCGACGATGCCCTGCAAGGTCTCGCTTCGAACCCGGAAGCTAAGATCATCGCGGGTGGCACCAATCTCGTCGACCTGATGAAATACAATGTCGAACGTCCCGCTCGTCTGATCGACGTCACCCGCCTTGACGATCTGCGTCGCATCGTTGCGACCCACAGCAATGGACTGCGGATCGGGGCGATGGTTTCCAACAGCGCCGTGGCGGAGGAGCCACAGATCAGGGATCGCTTCCCGCTATTGGCAAGCGCCATTCTGGCCGGTGCAACACCCCAGCTTCGAAACGCCGCGACGACCGGTGGCAATCTCAACCAGCGCACGCGCTGCTACTATTTCAACGATGTCGATACGCCGTGCAACAAGCGCGAGCCCGGCAGCGGCTGCCCTGCGATCGAAGGGGTCAACCGGATTCACGCCATTCTGGGCGCCAGCGAAAAGTGTATCGCCACGCATCCTTCCGATATGTGCGTTGGTCTGGCGGCATTGGACGCCATCGTCCATGTCAAGGGACCCGGCGGCGAGCGCAGGATTGCGTTCGGTGATTATCACCGGCTGCCCGGCGATCATCCGGAGCAGGATAACACGCTGCAACGCGACGAGATCGTGCATGGCGTGGAGCTGCCGGCATCTGCCGAGGTCTTCAACCGCAACTATACCTATCTCAAACTGAGGGATCGGCTTTCCTATGCCTTCGCGCTGGTGTCCGTGGCCGCGGCTGTGGAGATCGACGCCGGCATCATCCGTTCAGCCCGCGTCATTCTTGGCGGCGTCGCCCACAAGCCGTGGCGCCGGAAAAGCGCCGAGGCCCTGCTGATCGGCCAGGCGGGCACGCGCGAAGCTTACCAGCGCGTTGCCGACGCCCTGCTTGCAGGAGCGCGAGGCTACGAACACAACGCTTTCAAAATCGAACTGGCACGCCGGGCCATTATCCGTGCCCTGTCCCAGGCCGTGGCCGGAACCCCGCAATCCAACACCGACAAACGCATCGCCTGAGGGATGAATATGCGCAAGAACGACCCCCACATCGGCGCGCCGCGCGACCGTGTCGATGGTCCGGCAAAGGTCACCGGACAGGCGACCTACGTCGCGGAATTTCCGATCCACGATCTTGCCCATGGTTATGTCGTCGCCAGCGCCATCGCGCGGGGCAGGGTGGTCTCGATCGATACGAAAGCCGCCGAGACAGTGGCTGGTGTCATCAAGATATTCACCCATCAGAATCGCCCGCCAGCCGCCTGGTTCAGCTACGAATACCAGGATCAGGTCGGGCCACCTGGCAAGCCGTTCCGGCCGCTCTACAGCAATGAAATCCTGTTCGACGGGCAGCCCGTGGCGCTTGTTGTGGCAGACACCTTCGAGGCCGCTCGCCATGCGGCCTCGCTCATCCGTGTTGAATACGACCGGCAGCCGCATCGCACCGACTTCGAATTGGCGCGTGCCGACAGCTATACGCCACCAAAGCAGCGAAACGGTATCTCACCTCCGCCAAAACCGCGCGGAAATGTGGAAAAGGCGCTGAGCAACGCGGATTTCCGCGTGACCGCTGATTACAAGATCGCGGCCGAATATCACAATCCGATGGAATTGCATGCCTCTACCGTGGTCTGGGAAGGCAACGGCAAGATCACGGTTCACGACAAGACGCAAGGCGTCCAGAACACGCAATCCTACATCGCCAGCGTCTTCAGTTTGTCGCCGGCCGATGTTCGGGTCCAGGCACCGTTCGTTGGTGGTGGCTTCGGATCAGGCCTGCGCCCGCAGCACCAACTCTTCCTGGCAGTGATGGCAGCGCTTGCGCTGGAACGTTCGGTTCGGGTCGAACTGACGCGCGAGCAGATGTTTGGCCACGTCCATCGCCCAGAAACGGTCAACACCGTTTCCCTTGGCGCCGATGCCGACGGCAAGCTGACGGCGATACGCCACAGCGCCATCGCGGCGACATCGCGTTACGAGGACCATCAGGAGGTCGTCGTCAACTGGTCCGGCCTGCTCTACCAGGTCGACAATGCAGATTTCGATTACGAGCTGACGAAACTCGACATCTCCAGCCCTGGCGACATGCGGGCTCCCGGTGCGCCGCTCGGCATGTTCGCGCTGGAAAGCGCGATGGATGAACTGGCTTTCGAAACGGGCCTCGACCCGGTCGAGCTGCGCCTTCGCAATTACACCGAGCGTGATGAGAACGAAGGCAAGCAGATCACCTCGAAGGAACTCAAGGCCTGCTACCGCGAAGGTGCGGAGCGTTTCGGCTGGTCGCGTCGAAATCCCCGGCCGGGTTCGATGCGCGACGGCAACGAGGTGATCGGTTGGGGCATGGCCGGTGGCGTCTGGGAAGCGAACATGCAGAAGACGGCTGCGCGGGTAACCCTGAGGATCGACGGCAAGCTCGAGGTCTCCTGCGCGACATCGGATATCGGCACCGGCACCTATACGATCCTGAGCCAGATCGCTGCGGAGGAACTGGGCCTCGATATGGAAGCCGTGACCGTGCGTCTGGCGGATTCCACGCTGCCGAAATCACCGGTCCAAGGCGGCTCCTGGACGGCGGCCTCGGCCGGCAGTGCGGTGACGGCGGCTTGCAAAACATTGCGCGAGAAGCTGGTGAAACAGGCCGCCCGGATGAATGGTTCGCCTTTATCCGGCGCTGGTGTCGAGGATGTCATCTTCGAGTCGGGTCGCATCGCACGACGCGCCGACCCCTCTCAAGCCGTGACGCTGCCCGAAGCCGTGGCGGCGGGCCGTGTCGATCTGGTCGAAGCCGAGGAAGTCGCAAGCCCTGGCATCATCTCGCAGCTGCGCTACTCCTCCTACACCCATTCGGCCGTGTTCGTCGAAGTTCGGATCGACGAGGAATTGGGTGTCGTCCGGGTCAGTCGCGTGGTGAGCGCGGTCGCTGCCGGACGCATTCTCAACCCGAAGACGGCGCGCAGCCAAATCGTCGGCGGCGTGGTCTGGGGCGTTGGGATGGCCTTGCATGAAGAAGCCATGACCGATCATGCGCTGGGCCGGATCATGAATCACAACCTTGCCGAATATCATGTGCCTGTGAACGCCGATATCGAGGATATCGATGTGATTTTCGTGGCGGAGGAGGATTCGAAAACCAGCCCTATCGGCGTCAAGGGGCTGGGTGAAATCGGAATCGTCGGCACTGCCGCCGCGATTGCGAACGCGATCTTCCATGCGACCGGCAAGCGCATCCGCTCGTTGCCCATTACCATCGACAAGGTGCTCGAAACGCCCCAGCACGAGCGGGTCCATGCGTCAGCCACGGTCGATCATCGCCAGCCCGCATCGGTCGATTGACCTCGACACCACGTCATCTGACGGTAAATCCCGATAAATTTCGAGACGAAAATGGCTGCATTGAAGACCGGATCGAAAGTGACGTGGCATTGGGGAAAAGGCAGCGCCGAGGGCGCGGTCAAGGAGGTTTTCTCCAAGCCTGTCAGCAAGGTCATCAAGGGCAAGCGCATCCGGCGGAACGCGAGCGTAGAGAAGCCAGCCTATCTCGTTGTTCAGGATGATGGCGACACAGTCCTCAAGTCGCATAGCGAGTTGAGCGAGAAGTCGTGATCGCTCCTTGTCCCTCAGCTGGCGAGGGCATGCAGGGTTCGCTCGATCCGTGAACATCCTCCCCTCGCACGCGACTTGGCATGGCACCGCTTTAGCTTGCCACTGGCGTAGGAACTCACGACGATTTCGTGCACGTAGCTTTTCTTGACGACGGCGGGCGTGTTGACCAGCCGCTCTGAGATTACCCGCATGATGTCAGCGAGTTGACGTTTTTGCCCGGTTTCGCTGACGGCGACCTCGCTCGCCAGCAGAAGCTCGGCGGCGGCGGCATTTGCCGCGAGCATCCGCAAATCCTTGGCGCTGATCGGCAGGCCGGTGACGCGTTTCAGATAGGCATTGATATCGGCCGCGTGAATTTCGCCCACCGACCGATCGTCGCGGCGATATTGCAAGGCTCGCTTGCCAGGCAGGGACATGATCCGCGTCAGCGCCCGCGCCAAGGCCGGTGAGGAAGTGCCGCAGGTGATGGCCTTGCCGCTTTTGCCCCTGAACGCCAGTTCGATCGTGGTGCCCGCGATCGCGATGTGGCGCTTGAGAAGGGTTGATGCGCCATGGCTGCCATTGGCCTTGGCATAGGTTTCGTTGCCCACACGGATATGACAGAGATCGATCAAGGCAACGCCGCAGGCCACGGCCTTGTCCCGTGTCAGGGCACGGTCACGCAGGTCGCGCGTGTAGGCCTGCCGAAGCCGGGGAAGCGCTTCAACCAGTTGCTTCAGCCGCTTGAGCTTGCGCCGTTCGCGCACGCGCTCCCATTCGGGATGATAGCGATGCTGCACGCGGCCGGCGTCGTCGTAGCCCACAGCCTGAAGGTGAAAATGCGGGTCGGCCGCGATCCGGACATCGACATAGGCCGGTGGAATGGCAAGCATGGCGAAGCGTTCCAGCGTTTCAGCCTGGCGGATCGGCCTGCCATCGGCATCGTGGTAGACAAAGTCCTCACCATCGCGGAGCCGGCGAACGGTCAGGGCCGCAGCATCCACATGCTTGAGCCTTGCCGATGTGGGGCGGGCTTTCGGAGGGACAGGACTGATGATGAGCTTTGCCGCCTGCTTCGACTTTGCCGGCGAAAGCACAATCTGCGTCGACATGAAATGAACCCTTCCGACGCGGGATCGGTCCGACCCTTGACCGCATTGGTCGGCGGCAGGACACTGAAACGCAGGCAACGAACTGTGGTTCCAGGATTGGCGGGTTCTCGATCGCCGGTTCCGGCCTGTTTTGAAATCTGGCCGGGTTCACTCCGCCTTGTGAAAATGCATCGGCGGTATCGTCAGCCGCCATTCGAATCCACTCGGCTCATATGTCAGACGGACGCTGCCCTCGACCGTGGAGGATACCATCCGGTCCAGGACCAGGGTGCCAAACCCCGTTCGTTGCGGCGGCGACACCGGCGGGCCGCCGCGTTCGATCCAGTCGATATTGAGATGTCCCGTCGCGTCGTCGATGGCCCATGTCACCGCGACATGGCCGGTTGGCGTCGACAGCGACCCGTATTTTGCCGCGTTCGTTGCCAGTTCGTGAAGCGCCAGCCCAATGGCTTGCAGCGGATCGGCTTCGAGTGTCGCGGCGGGGCCCGCGATCGAAATTCGCTCGTCGCTCATCGCTCCGAACAGCGCGAGTTGTCGTGTCACCAGATCTCTCAGATCGCCACCGCTCCAGTTCTGGTGAACGAGGACATCCTGCGACGCGGCAATTCCCTTGAGCCGTTGCATGAAGCTCTGCTCGAATTCCTCTAGGCTGCCGACCGACCGGATCGTCCGGCTCGCCAGGGACTGGATGACCGCCAGCAGGTTCTTCGAGCGATGTGAGAGTTCCGCCAGGAGGAAGCGCTGGCGCTCCTGCGCCCGCCGACGTTCCGATACGTCGCGATAAACCGAGACGAATCGCCGGGGCGTGCCGTCCCCCTCATCCACGAGTGAAATCGTCCGACCGATCCAGACAATCGAGCCATCGGCGTGACGATAGCGAATATCGAAGGTGCTGTGAGCCGTCTCGCCGTCGCGAATCCGCGCAATTTCCCGTCGTTCGACGCCCCGGTCGGCGGGGTCGGCGAGGTCGTCGACGGACATCGCCAATAACTGGTTCCGGCTGTAACCCAGAATGTCGCAAAGCTTCTCATTGATCTGGATCCAGCGGCCGTCGAGTTCAGTGTAGGCGATGCCGACCGCCACGTTCTCGAAGATGCTCCGGAACCGGACTTCGCTGTCGTGCAGCGCGCGCTCGGCCAGTTTTCGGTCGGTAATGTCGGTGACGATGTTGACGAGCCGCAGGGGCTTGCCCGCCTCATCGCGTTCGATGACCTGCCCCCGACCGGCAAGCCAGACGACATCACCCGAAGGGCGAATGATCCTGTACTCCGCCGAGAATGTATCGAGATGGTTGGCCTTGTCGCGAAACGCCAGCGCGGCGTTGCGGTCAAGCGGATGCACGGCGCGCAGCCACTCGTCGTCCGGCCCGCCGGCCTTGCCGATATGATCGGCGAGTTCGATGCCGAACAGTGCCAGGCCCTCATCCGTCCAGACCCGCGTCCTGGAACGGAAGTTCGTTTCCCAGCTTCCCATCCGTCCCGCCTGCAACGCGGCACGGTAGCAGGCTTCGCTGTGGCGCAGGGCGTTGAATGCATCGACAAGCGCCTGGTCATCGGTCGGGGTCCGGGACGCAGCCAAAGTCGACGGGGAGCCCTCCCGGGCATCGCCGCTGATGCTCATGCCGGTATCGCTCAGCAGGGTTGATGGCATTCAGGCTCCCCTGGCGACCGTCTTGCCCGGTCGTCGTCGCGATGGCCGTAAAGCAGAATATAACCGTTGCTTTCGCAAGGCCATAAGGCAGGCGGCCGATTGCCGATCAAATTTCCATCGTGGCGGTTCCACACAAGGCCGATCGCTGGTTCATTGTCAGGAATATTTGGCCGCATGCCGCGGCTGGGAGAAGTTGAGGTAGCTTGTGGGAGCCCTTAGCCGGCAGACAAGGCCTGGCGGTTCGTAGCTCAGATCGACAATGCCGCCGAAGTCCGCCGCAAGACCTCGCTCGACCAGCATCAGGCCGAAATTGCGATTGCTGGGCGCAACGACGATCGGTCCGTCGATTTCGTGCCAGGAGAAATGGAACATGTCTTCGTCAAGGACCTTTTCGTTGTCCCAGGCTTTTTCGTTACTTTGGACCCTTTCGTTACCCCAGGTGATGTGAACCCTGCCACGATCATTGGATAGGGCGCCGTGGCGGATGGCATTCACCGTAAGTTCGTTGAGCGCCAGCGAGAGCGCGAGCGACTGCTTGGTACCGAGAACCACTTCCGGACCTCGGCAGAAGACGCGGCCATGCGTCATTGGATGGTCATCCAACACCGCGTGCACCACATCGCGGATCGCCGCCGTGGCGTGGTCGCTGGCGGCCAGAACATCATGCGCCTTGCCGAAGGCGGACAGTCTTTCTCGAAATTCCTCAAGGCCGTTCTCGTTTCCCGATTTCAAGGTCTGGGAGGCGATGCCGCTGATGATCGCGAGCGTGTTCCGGACGCGGTGGGTCAACTCGAGGTTGATCTCACGGAGTTCCTGCTGCGCCTGTACATGGTCGGTCACATCGACCGCTTCGACGAAAATGCCGGTGGTTGTTTCGTCGGCTCCGACAATCGGCTGGTAAACGAAATCAAGCAGAAGGCGCTTCCCCGGTCCTCCGCCGCGCGACTGCATGATAAATGGTACCGCCCGACCGACATAGGCAACCCCGGAACGGTAGACCTGATCAAGAAGGTCGATAAAGCCCTGGGCCACCGTCTCCGGCAAGGCATCGCAGAGTTTGTGTCCGACGATCGCATGGTTGTCGAGCAGGCGTCGGAAAGCCTGGTTGGTATACTGGACGATGTGATCCGATCCTTCGAGCACGGCCATGCAACTCGGTGCCTGTTCGAAAAGCTGCTCAAGAAATCGGGTCTGCTTTTTCAGGTTCTGCGCCGCGAGCACCTGCTTCGTCACGTCATTGCAGATGACGATGACGCCGCTCACCGTGCCTTTCTCATCGATCGGCCCGTAGCTATAGGTCCACCAAGCATCCCTGCGTTTGCCGTGCCGTGTTACCGGGACAAAGCGATTCTCGTCCCAGGTTGACCCTTGTCCGGACATCACGAATTCGATCTGGGGGCCGATAAGGTGCCAGATTTCGTTCCAACACTCCCGGCCGTTCTGCCCCAGGGCGCCTGGATGACGCTCGGGCCCCATGGTTTCGGCGTAAGAGTCATTATAGAACTGGATCAAATCGGGACCCCACCAGATCAGCATGGGATGCCTGGTGTTCAGAATCATGCGGATCATCAGACGGAGGCTCTGGGGCCAGAGATCCGGCGTCCCGAGCGTTGACCGGCTCCAGTCATGCTTTCGGGTGAGTTCCCCCATTTTGCCGCCGCCAGCCAGGAAATCGAGTTCCATGGTTCCGCTCATCCGTCATTATTCGCCATGTGTCAGAGCGGCATGGCAAAAACCGGCGTCAACTCAATTTATCTAGACATATGACGAAGATCCCCGCGCAGAGCGCGGGGTTTCTTGTCAATGCGCTTATTCCGAGGCCGAGATTGGAAAGATCTCAGCTTTTGCCGCCCTTGCGACCGGCTTCGGCGGCCTTGGCCGGGTTATCGGCGAAGTTGCCGGATTTACCCGCCGACGACTTACCGCCGGAGGATTTGTTGCCGGAGGATTTGCCGCCTTCTGATTTTCCAGCGGCTGATTTTGCGGATTTCTGTCCGCCGTGGCTGTTCTCGCCGCCCTTCTTTCCTGCTTCCGAGGCGCGGGTTGAATCCTGTGCGAAGCCGCGAGTTGAGGTATTCGCCATGGTGATCTCCGACGATTGAGCCCGTTCATGGCGCGGCATGACAGGGCAGGGTTCGAGGTTCCGGACTTTTCGCGAAGCCGGTCTTTATGAACGGTCGTGGTGAGCCAGTGTTCCGTAGACGACAAAAGGAAATCGCGCGTAAATTACACTGATCGCGGCTCCTCGTTGAACGAGCGCTCAAGCGATGCCCGGCTGATGCGGCTTCGCATCCGCTTGCGCCTTTCCTCGCGACGCTTAAGGTCGAACGGCGCACGGATCACCGGACGCGTAAGGGGTGCCAAGGGCATTTGGCAAAGGACATGACCGGATCGAGTTCCGAGCAGAGCATCGTGTCGTTCGTCCATCGGCCGAACGTGCGCATGCCCAGCGTCTGTCAAGGCGCCGATCTGTGCGTGCAATCCTGCATGACCTGCGACGTTCGGGCTCTCGGCATCTGTGGTGCCCTGGAACCGCCCGAACTTGCTGAACTCGCAACGATTCTCACGCAGACGCTGATCGCGCCCAAGTGTGGAGTCTTCGCGCAAGGGGACCCGGCCGATTACGTCTACACGGTGACGTCGGGCTGTATCCGCCTCTCGAAGGACCTCGCCGACGGCCGCCGCCAGATTGTCGGCTTCGCGTTGCCCGGCGATTTTCTGGGGCTTTCGCTGGCGCGCGACTACGAGTTTTCCGCTGACTCCCTCGAATCGGCGACGCTGTGCCGGTTCGAGCGCCGCCGTTTCAAGGGTCTGTTGCAGGATAAGCCCCATCGTTTCCGGCGAATCTACGAGATGGCGGCGCACGAACTGACGATCGCGCAGGATCAGATGTTGCTGCTGGGGCGGCGGCGTGCGGACGAGAAGGTGGCGATCTTTCTTTTGAACTGGCGTCACCGCCTCTACAAGCTGACCGGTGCCGACCAGACCCTTCATCTGCCGATGACACGTCAGGATATAGCCGATTACCTGGGCCTCACCATTGAAACCGTCAGCCGCATGATCTCGCTTCTGGTGCGCCGGAAGATCCTGCTGATCATCCCGGAAGGCGTCCGGATCATGGATCTCGACGCGTTGCAGGCCCTCGCCCATTGACCTGACTGCCCCTTTCGCCATGCCGCGCTTGACATGAATCAAGGCGCCGCGACGGCTCATCTTTCAAACATCGCGTCACGATCCGCATTGGCCTTGCGCCAATTCACCATCGGAAACGCAGATGAGCCAGTCTACCCTGCTGCCGCAGCCCACACCCTTTGAACCCAAATCCGCTGGGCCCAAATCCGCGACAACGGCGGAGTTGCTGCTTCCGCTGTTTTTCGCCGGGCTCGCGCTGGTTTGCATCATCGTTGCCGCGAAGACGCCCGAGCCGGCTTTCGCTTTTCACGCCTGGCTGAGCGCGGCGGCAAGCGTCGCGGCGGTATTCGCCATTATCAACCGCTACTTCGAGCGTCCTACCCTTCGCCCGGCGCAGGAAATCGACGGCAAGCCCAATTACAACATGGGTCCGGTCAAATTCGCGACCATCGCGGCATTGTTCTGGGGTATCGCCGGGTTCACGGTGGGCGTCGTCATCGCCCTGCAACTCGCTTTTCCGGTCCTGAATTTCGACCTGCCATGGTTCGCCTTCGGACGGCTGCGGCCCTTGCATACCTCCGCCGTCATTTTCGCCTTTGGCGGTAACGTGCTGCTGGCGACCTCCCTTTACGTGGTGCAGCGCACGAGCCGCGCGCGCCTCGCCGGCGACATCGCGCCCTGGTTCGTGGTGCTCGGATATCAGTTTTTTATCGTCATCGCCGGCACCGGTTATCTGCTCGGTATCACCCAGGGCAAGGAATACGCCGAACCGGAATGGTATGCCGATCTCTGGCTGACGATCGTCTGGGTTGTTTACCTGCTCGTTTTCCTTGGCACGCTCTGGAAGCGCAGGGAGCCCCACATCTACGTCGCCAACTGGTTCTATCTCGCGTTCATCGTCACCATCGCCATGCTGCATATCGGCAACAATCTGGCCGTGCCCGTTTCGCCGTTTTCATCCAAGAGCTACATAATCTGGGGCGGTGTCCAGGATGCCATGTTCCAGTGGTGGTACGGCCATAACGCGGTCGGGTTTTTCCTGACCGCCGGCTTCCTCGCCATCATGTATTATTTCATCCCCAAGCGTGCCGAGCGGCCGGTCTATTCCTACCGCTTGTCGATCGTGCATTTTTGGTCGGTTATTTTCCTCTATATTTGGGCTGGCCCCCACCATCTTCATTACACCGCGCTACCTGACTGGGCGCAGACACTCGGCATGACCTTCTCGATCATGCTTTGGATGCCGTCCTGGGGCGGCATGATCAACGGCCTCATGACGCTCTCGGGCGCATGGGACAAGCTGCGCACCGATCCTGTCCTTCGCATGCTGGTCGTTTCTGTCGCCTTCTACGGCATGGCGACCTTCGAAGGCCCGCTGATGTCGATCAAGGCGGTCAACTCGCTTAGCCATTACACGGACTGGACCATCGGCCACGTCCATTCGGGCGCGCTGGGCTGGAACGCCTTTGTCTCCTTCGGCGCGATCTACTGCCTGGTGCCATGGCTCTGGAACCGCAAGGAAGTCTGGTCGCTGCGCCTGGTCAACTGGCACTTCTGGCTCTCGACCTTGGGCATCGTTCTGTACATCACCGCGATGTGGGTTTCCGGCATCCTGCAGGGCCTGATGTGGCGCGCCTACACGCAGCTCGGCTTCCTCGAATATTCGTTCATCGAGACCGTCGCGGCCATGAAGCCCTTCTACGTCATCCGGGCCACGGGCGGCATCATGTTCCTGACAGGCGCCCTGGTTATGGCCTTCAACGTTTGGAAGACGATCAGCGCCGCGCAGGATGCGGACGAGATCACGGTGGCCCGGCCGGCGATGGTGGCGGCCGAGTGATACGGCGCTCGACTTTGGCCGGCACCCCACAACGCGGAACATGACATGTCGCTCTGGCACAAACACAAGATTTTTGAGACCAACTCCATCATCCTGGTGCTTGGCATCCTGCTTGTCGTGGCGATCGGCGGGCTGGTCGAGATCGCGCCGCTCTTCTATCTCAAGAGCACCATCGAGAAGGTGGAAGGTGTGCGGCCCTATTCGCCACTCGAACTCGCCGGCCGCGCCATCTACGTGCGCGAGGGCTGCTACAATTGCCATAGCCAGATGATCCGGCCGCTTCGCGACGAGGTCGAGCGTTACGGCCATTACTCGCTCGCCGCCGAAAGCATGTTCGATCATCCCTTCCAGTGGGGATCGAAGCGAACCGGCCCGGATCTGGCGCGGATCGGCGGCAAATATTCCGATGCATGGCAGCTGGCGCATCTCAACGAGCCGCGCGCGCTGGTACCACAGTCGATCATGCCGTCCTATGCGCACCTGAGCCAGAGCGAGGTCGATCCCCAGGCCATCGCCCAGCATTTGTCGGCGAACCGCACCATCGGCGTGCCCTATACCCAGGAACAGGTCGAGAAGGCCGTCGGCGATCTCCGTCTTCAAACGAGGCCCGATGATGCCGGTGCGGACAGTTTTCTGAAGCGTTATCCGAAGGCGCAGGTCCGCGATTTCGACGGCAACCCCGCGATGGTCTCGGAAGCCGATGCGCTGATTGCCTATCTCCAGATCCTGGGGACCATGGTCGATCTCAAGATTTACGACGACAAAGCCAATCTGCGCTGAGCGAGGAAAGATGATCGAAACCTACACATTCCTGGCCAATATCGCGCAATCGGCGGGCATTTTGTACTTCATGGCCATCTTCTGCGGCATGACGTTCTATGCGCTCTGGCCTTCCAACAAGACCAAATTCGACGCGGCCGCCCGGATGCCGCTTCAGGACGATTGACGGAGAGCATGTGATGTCAGCCGACCACACGACGACGGCCTCCGTTCCCCGTATCGATGCCGTGACCGGCACGGCCACCACCGGCCATGAATGGGACGGGATCGCGGAACTCAACACGCCCATGCCCCGCTGGTGGCTGTGGACCTTCTATCTCTGTATCGCCTGGGCCGCGGCGTACTGGGTCGTCTATCCCGCCTGGCCGTTACTGGCGGGCCATACGCCCGGGCTCGCAGCCTATTCATCCCGCGCCGCCGTGGCCGTCGAAATTGAAGCGCTTGGTGCGCGGCGCGCGGTGCAGGCGGCGGGCCTGGCGACGGCGTCGCTCGCGGAAATCCGGGCCAATCCGGACTTGTTCCGGATCGCGGTGGCCCAAGGCAAGGCCGCTTTCGGCGACAATTGTTCCGGATGTCATGGCTTGGGCGGCGGCGGAGCGAAGGGCGGCTATCCCAACCTCAACGATGATGACTGGCTCTGGGGTGGCGCGCTCGAGGACATCCATACGACACTTCAAAATGGCATCCGCTGGACCGCCAACGAGCAGACGCGGCAAAGCCCAATGGCAGCCTATGGACGCGACGGCATCCTGAAACGCGACGAAATCCGCGCGGTCGCCAATCATGTTCGCTCGCTTGCGGGTTTCGCCACCGAGGCGAACGCCGATCTGCCCAAGGGTAAGGCCGTGTTCGAGCAGCAATGTGCCGCCTGTCACGGTGACCAGGGCAAGGGCAATCGCGAGGTTGGAGCGCCGAACTTGACCGACGCGATCTGGCTTTACGGTTCGGACCTCGAAACAATCGTTGAAACATTGACCAACGGGCGCGGCGGCGTGATGCCGGCCTGGGCTGGCCGGCTCGATCCCGTCACCATCAAGGCCGTGACGATCTACGTTCACAGTCTTGGAGGGGGACAATGACGATCACGGAGGCAGACCAAGAGGCGCCGCTCTACGCGCCCGCCAAGAAGGTCTATCCGCAGAGTGTTTCCGGGCTGTACCGTCGGATCAAATGGGGTGTGCTCGGCATCACGCTCGGCATCTATTATTTTTTGCCCTTCGTGCGATGGGATCGGGGTCCGAATCTGCCGAATCAGGCGGTGTTGATCGATTTCGAGCGCACCCGCTTCTACTTCTTCTTCATCGAGATCTGGCCGCAGGAGTTCTATTATCTTACGGGACTGCTGATCATTGCGGCGGTGACCCTGTTCCTGATGAATTCTGTCGCCGGCCGCGTCTGGTGCGGCTACACCTGTCCGCAGACGGTCTGGACCGACCTATTCCTTCAGGTCGAACGTTTGATCGAGGGCGATCGCCGCGACCGGATCAAGCGGGACGAAACGCCCTGGCAAGCGCGGACCCTGGCCCTCAAGGGCGCCAAGCATGCCGTATGGCTGCTGATCGCTTGGTGGACGGGCGGCGTCTGGGTGCTTTATTTCAGCGATGCGCCGACGCTGGTGAAAGCGCTGTGGACCGGGGCGGCACCGTTCCAGGCCTATCTCTGGATCGGTATCCTCACCCTGACGACCTACATTCTCGCGGGGCATATGCGCGAGCAGGTCTGCCTTTACATGTGTCCCTGGCCGCGCATCCAGGCCGCGCTGACCGACGAGCACGCGCTCAATGTCGCCTATCGCCATGACCGGGGCGAGCCGCGCATGTCGGTCAAGCAGGCCGCGCGCGAGCAGCAGGCGGGATTACCGGCAGGCGACTGCATCGACTGCTACCAATGTGTCGCCGTCTGCCCGACGGGCGTCGACATTCGGGAGGGGAGCCAACTCGGTTGCATCCAGTGCGGGCTCTGCATCGACGCCTGCGACACAGTCATGACCAAGGTCGGTCGGCCGGTCGGATTGATCGGTTACGATACCGACGACAACATCAAGGCGAGAGCCTGCGGCCAGCCGGTGTCCTATCACATGGTCCGCCCGCGAACGATCCTGTATGCCTTGATCATCGTGATCGTCGGTGGTGCGATGGTCTATCAACTGGCGACGAGGTCGACAGCGACCATCAGCGCCCTGCATGAACGCAATCCCCCTTTCGTGGTGTTGAGCGATGGCAGCATTCGCAATGCCTACACGGTCAGGATCGCCAACAAACGTCCCGACAAGCGTGATTTCGCCATGACGGTCGAGGGGCCACGCGGGGCGGAGATCGAGGTCGTGAACGTGCCTGCCACCGCGGACTGGCGCCCGATCGTCGAAGTTGGCCCCGACCAGACCCGTGAAATCAGGGTGCTCGTCACGTTGCCGCGCGAAACACCGCCCCGGGAAGTGCCCCGACAGAAATCGGATGTCATCGTCATCAAGGCATCCGATCTGTTCGTTGGCGAAACCGTTCGGGCACGCGAAAACTTCGTCTGGCCTTGAAAATCGGAGAAAAGCCCGGAGCGCGATGCCCCGGGCCTGATCGTCTTTCTCTTGGGATGGTCGATCTCACCAAAGCCGGGGACGACCGAAGACGGCGAGCTGTGAGTTGCCAACCCGGTGTTGCCCCCCCGCCGATGCCGCCCAGGTGGCGGCAACCAGGCCAAGCAGGGAAACGGCCGCGGCCAGGAAGGCCACGATCACTGTGCTGCGCCGTGCGCGTTCCGCCGTCTCGCGCAGGGTGGCTTCCGCCGTATTGCGGGCCTCGACCACCGTGTTGTAGGCCTCGTTGACGCGGGTTGTGGCTTCCTCCGGGCTCAGGCCGGTTCGCGACGCGACCTGTGAGGCGATGAAGTCGCGGTCCGCCGGGGCCAAGGCGTTGTTGCTGATCGACACCGCGAAGATACGCGCGACCTGGGCTGCTGCTGCGGCGTCGTCTTGGCTATCGGCAGCATTTGCCGCGCCGCCAGTCCGCCGGAACAGGCGATCGGTCGTATACGACATCAGTTGCTCCGAGATCGAACCTGCCGCGGGTGAACTTGCCGCCGACGTCGCGGACTGGACCGCGGTGCGGGCCACTCCGCCAATCGCATCGGCTCCTCGCGAAAGAAGACCCGTGCCCGCCGATGCGAGGAAGAAGGCGCCAACCAGCGTGCCCAACCCCCAGACGAGAAAGCCATGAGCGCCGTCACGAAACTCTTTCTCATGGCTGGCGGCACCGTCCACCTTCTCGCCATCTCGCGCTAGGCGCCCGGCGACATAGCCCCCAGCCGCAAAGCTGCCGACATGGACAAAGGCGAACCAAAGACCGACGATGATACTGACGGCGAAAGCCGAAAGCCCCGCGTAGGGGCGAGCGGACGTCAACGATAGCCCGAGAGCTGCGCCGAAGCCGAGCAATAGAACCGAGAGGGCGGAGGCGGCAATCGCGCCGGCCACGACCGAGCGGATGTCAACGCCGGATCCATGATCCGTTTCGCGAGTAACAGGATTCATATCTCACCTCAGTCCGAGGACGGACAATACCGCCAGAATAATGACGATTGCCCCGACAAGATAAACGATACCGTTCATTGGGTAATCTCCTACTTAATACGCTGTCACGACAGTTATACAGAAGTTCATAATGACTGAACATGTCGAAAGGACTCCTGGCGGATTCCATTTCTATTGCTCACACGTAACAACGTGTGCCTGCGACAATTGTTCCCAATTCACATCCTACGGCGTCGTGAATGTCGCGGGTTCAAAAGCGCCAGTCGACGATTGTTAAGCCTTGACCCAGCAGGGCTTTCGGGAATCCCGTTGGTAGCCCGGTATGCTGCATTCCAGAGGGATATGATCTGGATCAAGGCGGCGGCAGCAATCGGCGTGCAGAAAGACGCTGAAGCATGACCTTTGAGGTGGCAGGGACGCGCAACTGCCATCACGGGCAATGGCGGACGGAAGCAATCTATGACCAAAGTTGTCGCGCTTTCCTCGAAGGCCGCCCGCCCGATCACCGGCCGGTTCGTTCTCATCGCGTTTCTGGCGTTTTTTGGAACGATCGCCACGGTCAATGGCGTGATGATGGCGCTGGCCATCAGGACGATGCCCGGCCTCGATGTCAGGAACGGCTATGATGCCAGTCAGCGCTATAACGGTGAGATTTCCGCGATGCGGGATCAGGCGCTTCGGCACTGGCAGGTTAACGTCGCGTTGTCGCTTCAGGGCACGCGCGCGCCGATAACGGTGACCTTGCGCGAAGATAGTGGACGGCCGTTGGAAAAGCTGCGGGTCATCGCACGCCTTGCACATCCGACCGACCGCAGGATCGATCACGAGATCGAACTGAAGGAAGGGGCGCCCGGCCATTACACCGCCGCCTTCGATGATGTCACCCGTGGCGGATGGGTGGTGGTCGTCGAGGCATGGCAGGATGGCAGTCGTCGCTACATCTCCCGCAACCGGGTGTTCCTGACGGAGTGAACCGATGCAATCGCAACGGGATATGTCGACATTTCTTCGTTATCCAACCGCCGATACCGCGGCTCTCGATCTCGCGGTCGATGGCATCCGCTGCGCCGGATGCATGAGCGCGATCGAGAACGGCCTCCAGCGTGAGGGCGGCGCGGTCACGGCGCGCGTCAATCTCGCCAGCAAGCGTGTCACGGTTGAGTGGCGCAAGGGGGCAACAACGGCGGAAGCGGTGATCGACAAGCTCGCGGCCTTGGGCTTTCGCGCGCACCCCTTCGCCCCCAAGGATATCGAGAGCGCGGAGGCTCGCGAGGAAAAGCGGTTGCTCCGGTGTCTGGGTATTGCCGCCTTCGCCGCCATGAACATCATGCTGCTGTCGGTCTCGGTCTGGTCAGGCAATGGCAGTGAGATCACCCCCGAAACCCGCGACTTCTTCCACTGGCTGTCGGCACTGATCGCCTTGCCCGCCGCTGCCTACGCCGGCAGGCCATTCTATGAAAGCGCCATCCGGGCATTGCGGGCTCGTGCCGTCAACATGGATGTGCCGATCACCCTCGGCATCGTGCTGGCCTTGACGATGTCGGTCGTCGAAACGCTCGATCACGCCGAGCATGCCTATTTCGACAGCGCGGTGATGCTGATCTTTTTCCTGCTGATCGGCCGCTACCTCGATCAGGCCATGCGCCGGCGGACGCGCGATGTCGCCGGCAATCTGGCGGCCCTGAAAGCCGAAACTGCGGTAAAATTCGTATCCGATACCGAGCTGCGTGAATTGCCGATTTCCGCGATCCTGCCCGGCGATCTCGTGCTGGTCCGGCCCGGTGAGTTGATCGCCGTCGACGGTATCGTCGAAAGCGGTCGCTCCGAAGTGGATCAAAGCCTCGTCACCGGCGAGACCGCGCCTCTTCCGCTCGCCTCCGGCGACCATGTCTATGCCGGCACGCAGAACATTTCCGGCACGATGCGCGTGCGGGTGACGCATGCCGAAGCCGGGACCCTTCTCGACGACGTCAACCGTCTGCTGGCGACGGCGACCGCGACCCGCTCACGCTATGTGCAGCTCGCCGATCGTGCAGCGCGACTTTACGCGCCGGTCGTGCATCTCACCGCGTTGTTGACCTTTGTGGGTTGGCTCCTCGCCGGCTTGGCTTGGCAGCAGGCGCTGGTGATCGCGATCACCGTTCTGATCATCACCTGTCCCTGTGCGCTCGGCCTGGCGATTCCGGCTGTGCAGGTGGTGTCCGCCGGCGCCTTGTTCCGGAATGGAATGCTACTCAACAGCGGCGACGGTCTCGAACGGCTCGCCGCCGCCGATACCATTGTCTTCGATAAAACGGGGACGCTGACGATTCCTGAATCGACGCTCGCCAACGGCGCCGATATCGGTTTTTGCGATCTGGAGCGGGCGGGAAGATTGGCGTTGTCCAGCCGCCACCCCCTCGCCGTTGCCCTGGCGAAATACAGCGGCGCGCGGGTTCCCGCCCCCGTGACCGAGTGGCCGGGGCAGGGCGTGACGGCGGACAGCGACGGACGCCCCCTGCGGCTTGGCAGTATCGCCTTTTGCCAGGCAGAGCGGGAAGCCGCCGCGGTCGCGATCGAATATCCCGATGCCTCCCTCATGGCCTATCGCGACGGAGAACGCGTCGTGGTGCTGGCCCTGCGGCAGGCCTTGCGCCCCGATGCCGTTGCCGTTGTCCGAAGCCTTGCGGAGCGTGGTTATGACATCGAAATCCTGTCGGGCGATCGGGAGGGACCTGTGGCGCGGGTGGCGGCGGATCTCGGCATTACGCGCTATGCATCCGGGCTCGATCCGGCGGGAAAGATCGCCCGCATTCAGGCCTTGAAGGAAGCGGGTCGCAAGGTGCTGATGGTTGGCGACGGACTCAACGACGCGCCCGCGCTAGCGGCGGCCCATGTATCGATCTCGCCGATCAGTGCGGTGCATCTGACGCAGGCGGTCGCGGACGCGGTGTTTCTCGGCACGGGGCTCGCCCCCGTCGGCAAGGCTCTGGAGATCGCCCGGCGGGCGCTGCGACTGATGCACCAGAACTTGTGGTTGGCTGTCGTGTATAACGCCATCGCGGTTCCGCTCGCGATCGCGGGCTTCGCGACGCCCCTTGTGGCCGCGCTCGCCATGTCGGGCTCGTCGGTGTTGGTGACGGCAAACGCCTTGCGGGCGCGCCGCGACACGGGGGCGCCATGAACGTACTGATCTATCTTGTGCCGCTAGCGCTGTTCCTTGGGCTGCTTGGCCTCGTCGGCTTCATGTGGGCCCTCAGTCGCGGGCAGTTCGAGGATCTCGAAGGGGCCGGCTGGCGCGCCATTTCCGATGACGATCTTCGCGATGAAGCATCGTTGAACACCCGTCCAGCACATGTCTTGGCCGCTCGTCCCTATGCGCGAGCGAGCGATCGCGAGGAACTTCGACCATGACGCTTTCGACCGACACCGATCATGCTCCCCGGTCTGTCCAGCCGCCTCGCTATCGGTCTCTCGCTTTTTCAGACCTAGCGGATTGCCTTCGGGCCGGTCTGGAGGATTTCGCCGCCAAACCGGCTTATGGATTGTTTTTCGGTTCGGTTTATGCGGCCGCCGGTATCGCGCTGATGTTGCTGGCGGTCGTCGCCGGCCAATATGTTCTCATCCTGCCTCTGATCATGGGTTTTGTCCTGATCGGACCGTTTGTGGCGCTCGGTCTCTATGAAGTGAGCCGGCGGCGCGAGGCCGGATTGCCGCTGTCATTTCCCATCGTTCTTGGGGTGATCAAGAGCCATTCAAGCCGACAGATCGTTATGCTCGGTTTCATGCTGATGGTATTGCTGTTGTTCTGGGTTCGTGTGGCGCTGCTGATCTATGCGCTGAGTTTTGGACTGGCGCCTGTCAATTACCTGACCCTGGCTGTCGACTCGCTGGCTGGACCGACCGGATTTGCCTTCCTGCTGACAGGCACGATCGTCGGCGCCTGCTTTGCGTTTGTCGCCTTTTCGATCTCGGTTCTGTCGTTTCCGCATCTGCTGGCGCACGAGCAGGACTTCATATCGGCGATCATTCTGTCCGTGAAGGGCGTCCTGGCCAATCTCGTGGTGATGCTCGCCTGGGGCGCCTTCGTCGCCGCGACCGTGACGCTGGCGATGGCGCCGCTATTCCTGGGACTGATCGTCGTCCTGCCCGTCCTCGGCCATGCAACATGGCATCTGTATCGCAGGACTGTTCTCCAGAGCGCTGGCGCTTCTGCGATACCGTAGGAAGCGCTCGCCTCGTTCAGGAAGATCAAAGCTGGGAAACCTGCGATCGCAATAAAATAAATTGGAAGCGTTCCCTTATCGGTCAAACTTTCGTCAACCATTTCCGTTCATCTGGCGTACATCTGTCGTTCATATTCGGAATGTGGGCATCATGTCGCAGGCGGCACTTCAGCGGGATATCCGTCTCGACGTCTTGCGCGGGCTCGCCCTGCTGATCATTTTCATCGATCATGTCCCAGGAAATGTCTTTTCCCGGGTCACACCGCAGGCATTCGGCTTCGCCGATGCGGCGGAGGCTTTCGTTCTGATCGCCGGCCTGTCGTCCTATTATGCCTTTGCGCCGCAATTCGAGCGTTTGGGTACGTGGCGCGCGAGCTTCACCGTCTTCAGCCGCGTTTGGCAGCTTTACGTGATGCACCTGGCGCTGGTCGCCATGGTCTTTGGCGTGTCGGCCTTCGCCGCCAGGCGCTTCGGTGATCCGAATTACCTCGAGGCCATGGCGCTCGACGTTTTCCTGGCGGATCCGGCGGAAGCGATCGTCGGCATGGTGACCTTGACCTTTCAGCCCAATTTTCTCGATATCCTGCCGCTCTATATCGTCCTTCTGCTGTTCTTTCCGGCGATCCTGTTGCTCAGCCGGCTGCACTGGCTGGCACCGCTGGCACTTTCGGTCGCGCTGTATGTCGTTGTGCAGAAAACCGCCTGGAACCTGCCGAACATGCAGGCTTCGCGCGTCTGGTATTTCAATCCCTTCGCCTGGCAGATCCTGTTCGTCATCGGCGTGACGATCGCGCATCTGCGCTCAACTGGACGTCTTGCCATTCCCGCGCGACAGGTGATCACCGGGCTCGCGGGAACGATCGTTTTGCTCTCCTTCCTGGCGACGGGACCTTGGCGTCAAATTCCACAACTTGCCAACTTTGTGCTCCTGCCGGACGCGTGGCTGCCCATCGCCGATAAGACCAATCTTTCTCCCATCCGTCTTGTCGATGCCCTGGCGAAGGCTTGGCTGATCGGCGCGCTGTTCACCACATCGCTGCCGGGTCCGATCGGCCGGGCGCTTGCTGTCGGGGGGCGCCATTCCCTGCCGGTCTTCGTCCTTGGCCTTGTCCTCTCGGTGATCGGCGCGGTGATCATCAAGGAGACAGGCTTTGACTTGTTGATCCAGGTGGCGGTGATCGGTGGCGGAATTGCGCTGATGCTGGTGTTTGCCCTATTGCTGGATTGGCAGAGACAAGGGCAAGCGCGTCCGCGGTTCGACCCGTCGAGCCCGCGGATAGTGAACGATCCGGTGAAGACATTGACGACGCCGGTGCCGCATCAGGGAGGTGCATGAGATGGCTGCGATGTCGATGCTGCGGCTTACCACGGCCTTTCTTCTGGCCTGTTGCGTTCAGGGCGCCTTGGCCGATGAACCTTACCGCGTCACCTCCGTGACATTGGATGGATCGACCGTGCCGCAAGCGGTTGTCGCTGCCCCCTCCGGACCGGACGGCAAGACCGGCGGCGTCGTCTGGTTCGCTGCTTCACAGCGTGGCTCCATCGGCGAGATCGACACGGCAACCAAGGCCGTGACCTATCTGACGCTGGGGCACGGCGCGCGTCCCCGTGGCCTTGCCCAATGTCCCGACGGCAAGCTCTATGCCCTCGATCCCGCCCTGAACGTCATCCATCAGGTCGAGCCAGGGTCCGAGGCGGTGAGCCGGCATGTAATGCCAGGCAATCAGAATGTTGACCTTGCCGCGGCCCTGTGCACCCTGTCTGGCCAGGTCATTTTCACGGGCTACAACGGCTATGTCGGGCGGCTCGATCCCCTGACCGGCACCTCTACACTCGTGGAAGCCCTTGGCGGTCGCGGAGCCTGGGCACTGGCGCTTCATCGCAATGGTTCGGTCTGGGCCACATCCTATGCGCAGAACGAACTCATCCGGATCGATCCGCTGACCCTGCGACAAGAAGCCATTCCACTCCCGACCAGTGTCATCGGGCCGAAGGGCATCGCCATCGACGGATCGGGTCGCATCTGGATTACAGGTTATCGCTCTGGGCACGTGGCCCGCTTCGATCCCCGGCGAAACGGCTGGGATTCGTGGAAAATCAACGGCGCAGGCGCGAAGCCTTATGCCATTCTGGCTGACGGCAAGGGCGGCATCTTCGTGACCGACACCGGACGCGATCTGCTGTTGCGTTTCGATCCGGCGAATGGCGGCGTCATCGGCGAAACCGAACTTGGCGCAAGATCAAACGCCAGGGCGATGGCGATGCGCGGCTCAGAAATCTGGATCGCCGAAATGGCCGCCGATCGCCTGGTCATCGTCGAGACGTCGCCCGGTCCTTCGCAATAGGCGCAATCTGGAATAGAAGGCCGACCGCGCCGCTTGATCAGAACTGGCGGGCGACCATCATCTTCTTGACCTCGGCAATGGCCTTCGCGGGGTTTAGCCCTTTGGGGCAGACATTGGCGCAATTCATGATCGTATGGCAGCGATACAGCCGAAACGGGTCCTCGAGATTGTCGAGCCGCTCTCCGGTCGCTTCATCGCGTGAGTCGATCAGCCAGCGATAGGCCTGCAATAGAACAGCCGGGCCGAGATAGCGATCACCGTTCCACCAGTAGCTCGGGCAGGAGGTGGTGCAGCAGGCACACAGGATGCACTCGTAGAGTCCGTCGAGCTTCTCCCGATCTTCCTTCGACTGACGCCATTCCTTTTCCGGCGCGGCCGTATCCGTCTTGAGCCAGGGCTCGATCGAGGCGTGTTGGGCGTAAAAGCGGGTCAGGTCCGGAACCAGATCCTTGATCACCGGCATATGCGGCAGCGGATAGATCGCCACCAGACCCTTGGTCTTGCAATCGTCGATGCCGGTTGTGCAGGCGAGGCCGTTGCTGCCGGCCATGTTCATGGCGCAGGAACCGCAGATGCCCTCGCGGCAGGAGCGGCGGAAAGCCAGCGTCGGATCGACGTTATTCTTGATCCAGATGAGCGCATCGAGAACCATGGGCCCGCAATCGTCGCGGTCCACCCAGTAGCTGTCGGTGCGCGGATTATCCTCGTTATCCGGGTTCCAGCGATAAACCTTGAATTCGGTCAGGTTCGTGGCGCCAGCCGGCTTCGGCCACGCTTTGCCGGCGACAATGCGGGAATTAAGAGGCAGGTTGAATTCGGCCATGTCTAATCCTCAATACACCCGCGCTTTCGGCGCGATGTATTCGATCTCGTTGGACATCGTGTAGGTATGCACCGGACGATCGTCGAGCGAGACGGTGCGCTTCTCGTCGTCGATCCAGGCGAGCGTATGCTTCATCCAGTTCTTGTCGTCGCGGGCCGCGTAATCCTCGCGGGAGTGTGCGCCACGGCTTTCCGTGCGGTTGGCCGCCGATTCCATCGTGACGACCGCCTGGGTGATGAGGTTATCGAATTCCAGTGTCTCGATGAGATCGGAGTTCCAGATCATTGAGCGGTCCTTGGTGCCGATATCCGACAGGCCGCCCCAAATTTCGTTGATCTGCTGCTGGCCCTCGGCCAGCACCTCGCCGGTACGGAACACGGCGCAGTTGGTCTGCATCGTGCCCTGCATGCGGGCGCGCAGAACGGCTGTCGGCGTGCCGCCGGACGCGTTGCGATAACGGTCGAGCCGAGTGAGAGCGAGATCGGCGGAATTCGCCGGCAGACTTGCCTGGCTTTCGCCCGGCGTCACCAGTTCGGCGCAACGCAGGCCCGCCGCGCGACCGAAGACGACGAGGTCGATCAGCGAGTTCGAACCGAGCCGGTTGGCGCCGTGAACGGAGACGCAAGCGGCCTCGCCGATGGCCATCAGGCCGGGCACGACGGTATCGGCGTTGCCGTTGACCTTGGTCAGCACCTCGCCGTGGTAGTTCGTCGGGATGCCGCCCATGTTGTAATGCACGGTCGGAATGACGGGAATCGGTTCGCGCGTCACATCCACGCCAGCGAAGACCTTGGCGCTCTCGGAAATGCCCGGCAGGCGCTCATGCAGGATTTTCGGGTCGAGATGGTCGAGATGCAGGTAGATGTGATCCTTGTTCTTGCCGACGCCGCGACCTTCCCGGATTTCCATCGTCATCGAGCGTGAGACCACGTCGCGTGACGCAAGGTCCTTCGCGGACGGCGCATAGCGCTCCATGAAGCGCTCGCCTTCCGAATTGGTCAGGTAACCACCTTCGCCGCGCGAGCCCTCGGTGATCAAACAGCCGGCACCGTAGATGCCGGTCGGGTGGAACTGGACGAATTCCATGTCCTGAAGCGGCAGCCCGGCCCGCAGCGCCATGGCATTGCCGTCACCGGTGCAGGTATGGGCCGAGGTCGCGGAGAAGTAAGCGCGGCCGTAGCCGCCTGTCGCAAGGATGGTCATCGCGCCCCGGAAGCGATGCAACGTTCCGTCGTCCATCTTGAGCGCGATGACGCCACGGCAGCGGCCATCGTCGTCCATGATCAGATCGATGGCGAAATACTCGATGAAGAACTCGGTCTGGGCTCGCAGCGCCTGCCCGTAGAGCGTATGCAGGATGGCATGGCCGGTGCGGTCGGCGGCAGCGCAGGTGCGCTGGGCGATGCCCTGGCCGTAATTGGTGGTCATGCCGCCGAAGGGCCGCTGATAGATTTTGCCGGCTTCCGTGCGCGAGAACGGCACGCCCCAATGCTCGAGTTCGTAGACAGCCGCAGGCGCGTTGCGGACGAGATACTCGATGGCATCCTGGTCGCCGAGCCAGTCCGAGCCTTTGACGGTATCGTACATGTGGAAGCGCCAGTCATCCTCGCCCATGTTGCCGAGCGCGGCGGAGATGCCCCCTTGCGCCGCCACGGTGTGCGAGCGGGTCGGAAACACCTTCGAAATGCAAGCCGTGCGCAGGCCCGCCTGGGCACAGCCGACGGTGGCTCGCAGACCCGCGCCGCCGGCGCCGACCACCAGCACGTCGAATGTATGGTCGGTGATCTCGTAGGCCGGACCCGAGTACATGGGGTTCGATCGCGGTGGAACGGCTCCGTTGCCCGTTTCGGAAACGCCACGAACCGGCTTGCGGGTGGTGCCTGCCATGATGTCAGCCTCCGAATGAAATCTTGAAAAGCGCGAAGGCGCAGGACACGCCGATCACGATCGCGAAGAACGTATTGGCGACGAGCGCCGCGAGCTTCGGCAATTCGGCGTGGATATAGTCCTCGATCACGATCTGCATGCCGAGGCGCATGTGGATCAGGCCCGACATCAGGAACAGCAGCATCAGGATCGCCACCAGCGGATGCGACAGGATGCGCATCGCCACGGGATAGGAGGCGCCCGCTAGGGTTACCACGACGCCGATGAAACAAACGACCAGCAGAGCGTTCGAGATCGCGGTCATACGCTGAAGCCAGAAATGCCCTGTGCCAGTATGAGCCGAACCCAAACCGCGAACATGGCTCAGGGGCGTGCGCATCGAAGGTTTCGGTTCCATCCGTGTCGTCCTTCAGCGTGAGCCGAGTGCAATGATCCAGACGAGCAAGGTCAGGCTTATGGAAGCCACGACCGAGTACTTCGCCAGGTTAAGGCGCTGCACCGGCGAAAAACCCGCTCCAGTATCCCAGATCAGGTGCCGCAAACCGCCCATCATGTGGTGCAGCAACACGAATGTGTAGATGAACAATGCGACCCGGCCGAACCACGATCCTGCGATGGCCTGTGCTGTCTCGAAGGATGTCTGGCCCGAGGCGGCGGCGACCAGCCAAACCGCGACCAGCAGCGTGCCGCCGTAAAGCGCGATGCCGGTCAGTCGATGCATCGTCGACATCGCCATCGTCCAGGACCAGGCATAAATCTGAAGATGCGGGGATAAAGGCCGCATTGCCCTGGGTTTCACCTCAGCCATTCGTCGCATGCTCCGAAATCGTCTATGTCCAAAGGCAAACGCGCATTGGGTCGCTGCTTCCTATCGGCTTTGCCAGGTTGCGGCAATGCGACAGGAAGCGCTTCTGAGTGACAGGCTTTAATATCCGTCATTATTTCAAGGACCTCGCCAATAATTGATCGGGTTTCGCCGTGGGCCAACGGAACCAGAATTCATGTCGGGATCAGGACCCAGTAGTCGAAGTCGAGAATGACACCTTCGTCATAAGTGTCGCCCTGCTTCAGCGGATGGTCGGCGCACGGTCTGTTTTTCGTGGCAACCAGACGCAAGCGCAAGGCGCCGAAATCGTCCCGACCCGGAAGGGGAGTCGTTTCAAGCACCTCGCTCCAGGCATAAACGGTGTCGCCGGCAAAGAGCGGCGCAACATGCCGCCCGCCATTGATCGCCGTGACATGAAATGCATTGCCGAGGCCGTTAAACGACAAGGCACGGGCAAGACTGATGACATGGCCGCCATAGATCAGGCGCCGGCCAAAGCGTGTCTCCCCTGCGGCATGGGCGTCGAAGTGGACACGAGCCGTGTTCTGGTACAGCCGCGTGGCCAGTTGGTGTTCGGCTTCCTCGACGGTCATGCCATCGATGTGATCGATTTTTTCGCCGACGGTATAGTCGGCGAAGCGATGAGGCGAACCGGCAAGCTCGGTATCGAGTTCGGCATGGCGATTATCAAATGGCCGGTCAGGGCAGGCGGCGCCAAGATGCTCCACCGCGACCGATGACGGCAACGCGGGGACATGCTCCTCTGCCGCGGTCTTGCCCGGCAAGCGCTTGCGCACCAGGACCCAGCGGGCATAATCGAGCACGGTTTCGCCGTGCTGGTTCCTCCCGGTGGAACGGACATAGACGATGCCTGTATCGCCAGCGGACGTCTGCTTCAGGCCGATGATTGTCGAGGATGCCGACAGGGTGTCGCCGGGATAAACCGGCCGCAGGAAGCGGCCGTCCGCATAGCCAAGATTGGCCACTGCATTCAGCGAAATGTCCGACACGGTTTTGCCGAAGACGATGTGAAAGACCAGCAGGTCGTCGACCGGTGCGTGAAGATAACCGAGGGCCCGGGCGAACTGATCCGATGACTGCACCGCGAATCGCGGTCCGTAGAGACTGTTATAAAGCGCGACATCACCGGGAGTTACCGTTCGCGGAGTCGCGTGAACAATCTGCTCGCCAAGCCGGAAATCTTCGAAGAAACGGCCAAGGCTGGTTTTTGGCGCGCCCTTTGGGCCACGTTCGGGAATCGTCGACATGCCGCATCACAGACCAGTTCGTGCTGCATCGCAATAGGACATTGTGCCCAGCCCGGTCCTAGGCGAACAGGCGCTCGATCCGGGCTGCGAGAGCGGCGGAGTCACCGGTCACCATGACGACCTTGACCCGCGAGGCCGGGCCTTTGACGAGCGATATCGCCGAACGCGGAACGTCGAGCCATCCGGCCAGTAGCATGATCAGCGCTTCATTGGCCTGCCCGTCTCGCGGCAGCGCGCGCACCCTACAGCGGAGGGCAGGAAGCGCCAGCGATCGGTCGTCGATTCCGTCGATAGCATCCACCCGTGCCCGGGGCGTGAGGCGGATATCGATCCTGAGGCCGGTTTCCGTCACATGCCAGGCCGAGGCCACCACGTGCACTGCCATCAAGAAGGCTGAGTTCGCCTAGAACTGCGCGGCGCCGAACACCTCGAACACGATGTTACGCAGGAAGATCAAGGCGATGATCAGGATGATCGGCGAGATATCGACGCCGCCAAGGTTGGGAAGAAAGCGGCGGATGGGGCGCAGGGCCGGCTCGGTGATCCGATACAGGAAATCGCCGATCTGCCGCACGATCGGGTTGCTGGTGTTGACGACGTTGAAGGCCACCAGCCAGCTTAGCACCGCTGACGCCACCATGACCCAGATATAGAGCGAGATCAGCGTATCAAACAGCCAGAGAATCGAACGCATATGTCAGGGCCACCGCATCATTGTTCGGGATCGACGATTATTGACAGTCGCGCACCGCGAAGTCAAAAAACCATTGGCCGGGGCTGTAGCTCAGATGGGAGAGCGCTGCAATCGCACTGCAGAGGTCAGGGGTTCGATTCCCCTCAGCTCCACCACGGCCTTTGCTGCATCAGATCCGACCAGTCCGGTTGAAATGACCCCAATCTCAAGGCCGATGCGAATGGGCACCAGCAGGCCCATAGATCGCCGGGATTCTGGTAGTCATCTACGCGGTTTGCGCATCGTGATCCAGCCGGGTGGTTTCGTCGATTGGGTGCTTCGAACCTTGTCGCTGGCTAGACTGAACTCAGCAGAATACTCGTTTCACTGTTGAGCACGCCATCGATGGTCCGCACGATTCGCAGGAGCCTGTCGAAGTCCTGAAGGGATAAGGCGCGTAATTCGGCGATGAGGTCCCAAGTGCCGTTGGTGGTGTGCAGGGAGTGCAGTTCCGGCAAGCTTCTCAGCCGCCGGATGATGGCGGTCGTCGATTTGCCGGCGACTTCGATCATCATCACGGCCCGGATGGCTCCGACATCGTAATCCTGCCGCACGCGGACGGTGAAGCCCAGGACAGCGCCGCTATCGAGCAGGCGATCCAGTCGCGCCTGCACGGTGCCTCGACTGACGCCGAGAATCTGCGCGAGCTTGGAGATGGGCGCCCGCCCATCCGAGCGCAGGACTTCGATCAGCCGATAATCGATTTCATCAAAAGTGCGCATCAATACTGCTGGATTTTACCTGTTAAATTGCATCATAAAATACGTTTTTTAGCACATAATGCTAGTTTTATTTGGCATATCGTCAGCTTACGATCGCTTGTCTCCGTTTTTCTCAACGGTTTGACAATGATTTGGGTTGCCGCGTGACGATTTCACCCTCGCCAAGAGTTCTGCCCGCATCTCTTCAGGCGAAATCGAGAGCGGAGCTCATGCTGCCGGTCGGATGTTCGAGACGGAGGCGACGCCGAAGATAACGTCCCTGAACACGGAATGGCGGGGCCATCAATTCGCACGCGATGGGAATTGCCTGATCACGATCGTATTCATTTCTTTCAAACGCAGAGCCGCCTTCGGAACCGTCGTCATGCATCAGGCACTCAATCTCGTTCCCTTCGTCAGCGTCGAACACATGATGAAGCTGGTCCTGTCGGTCGGCGTCGAACGCTTTCTGATCGAGTTGGCTGATTTCATCGAGGATGACTTTCGACGCTGGGAAAGTTTCGACAAGACAGCTCGCGTCGCGTCACATTCGGCGGTGGGCGTCATTGAGCTCATGCCGACGGCCGACGGGGCCCTGTACAGCTTCAAGTATGTCAATGGGCATCCGCGCAACACCCGCGACGGACGCCAGACAGTGACGGCTTTTGGCGTCCTGGCCGACGTGGAAACCGGATATCCGATTTTGCTTACGGAGATGACGCTGCTGACGGCGTTGCGCACGGCCGCGACCTCGGCAGTCGTTGCCCGCTATCTCGCCCCGAAGGCCGCGCGCACGATGGCGCTCATCGGCAACGGCGCGCAGGCCGAATTCCAGGCGCTCGCGTTCAAGGCCCTGATCGGCATCGACCGGCTGCGCCTGTTCGATACCGATCCCGCCGCCAGCGTCAAGGTCGTGCGAAATCTGTCCGGCTGCGGATTCGAGATCACGATCTGCGACAGCGTCGCTGATGCGGTTTTGGGCGCTGAGGTCATCACCACGGTCACGGCTGACAAACAGAACGCCACCGTCCTTACAGACAATCTCGTCGGGCGAGGCGTCCACATCAATGCCGTCGGCGGGGATTGCCCTGGCAAGACCGAACTTCATGCCGACATCTTGCGACGCGCCGAGATCTTTGTCGAATACCCGCCGCAAACCCGCATCGAAGGGGAAATCCAGCAATTGCCATCGAATCATCCCGTCCACGAGATCTGGCGTGTGATCAGAGGCGACCTGCCAGGGCGGACGGACAAGGCGCAGATCACCCTGTTTGATTCTGTCGGCTTCGCCACGGAGGATTTTTCCGCGCTGCGTTATGTGCGCTCAAAGCTGGGCGAAACCGAATTCTTCACGAATCTCGACCTTCTGGCCGACCCTGATGAACCACGTGATCTTTTTGGGATGCTGCTCCGCGCGATGTGACGGAGGCTGGGTCGGCCGCTGCGAAGCCTCATCCGGTTCCCGTGGTCATTTAGCGATCGCGACCTTGCCGTTATTTCTCCCGCGAACTGAAAGCGTTGTGGCGGGTCGAGGTTTGATGTCCTGATCGAGAAGATCGAAGGTAGATCGTATACTTGAAGCGAACCGGCCCTTTGACCGTTGGGAGTGATGCGATGACCCGTTTCGTGGGTGGATGCAATTGTCGCAGCGTTCGCTTCGAGGCGTCTGGTCCGCCCTACAGGGTCGGCCTGTGCCACTGCCTCGACTGCCGCAAACATCACGGTGCCCTGTTCAATGCCTCGGCGATTTTCCCGCAGAGCGCGGTGGTGATTGAAGGAGAAACCCGCGATTACGCCGGCCGGCATTTCTGTCCGCGTTGCGGATCGTCGGTTTTCGCCCGCAGCGGGGATGAGATTGAAATCAGTCTTGGATCACTGGATGAGCCTGACCAATTGAGGCCTACCTATGAAAGCTGGGTTGTGCGCCGCGAACCCTGGTTGCCGCCTTTTCCGCTCAAGCACCGCTACAGCCGCGACCGTACTTCGAGCGGCCGCAATGAGGATTAGGCCCCCAGAACTATGATTGGGCTGACAAATGGCGGCTAACGGTCACATCTGTCGCTCGTCTTGGACGGCGTGACGCAAGACGAACGGCAAGACGAACTGGGTGGATCTCAGCGATCCATGTCCAAGCCTTTTTTCATGGCATCGCGATTGCGACGACTGCGAAGGAACCACAGAAAGCTGCCAATCGCCACGAGGAGAACGACGCCGAGCGTCATAAACATCAAGGAACCGGTCAGTTGATCGGAGTTCATGGCATCACCTCGGGTTGAACATGCTGTGGGAATGAACCCCGCGAGACCTCCCGCGGTTCCCGCCCGCCAACGGCCATCGATGAGAACTTCCCACAAATGCAAAAGGTCCCACGAGAAAAGCGTCATCAAACCGTCAGACGGTTGCCTTCTTATGTCGATACCTCTGGAGATATCGATATGAAAATAGGCATCAACGGCATGGGCCGCGTCGGTCGTCTGGCTCTGAGGGCAGCCTTTGGAGCCACGCAACGCCCGCATGACGATCCGCGGGCCGGCAACCGGCTTGACGTTGTGCATCTCAATGAAATCAACGGTGGGTCGGTCGCGACCGCGCATCTCTTGGCGTTCGATTCGATGCAAGGCCGCTGGCGCACCGAGATCGAGGCGGAAGGGGCGGATTCGATCCGGATCGGCCATAGAAGCCTGGGATTTTCGGCGCATAAAGTGGCGGCCGATATTCCGTGGGGCGATCTTGGCGTCGACCTCGTGCTTGAATGCACGGGCAAGTTCCTGAATCGCGAGACACTGGAGGGCCACCTGAAACGGGGTGCCAAGCGGGTCATCGTGGCGGCACCCGTGAAGGTCGAGGGCGTGCTCAACATCGTGGTCGGCGTCAATGAGCAGCTTTATGAACCCGCCCGGCATCCGATCGTCACCGCCGCGTCCTGCACGACGAATTGCTTGGCGCCGGTGGTAAAGGTCCTTCACGAGAGCGTCGGCATCCGCCATGGGCAGATCACCACGATCCATGATCCCACGAACACCAACGTCGTTGTCGATGCGCCGCATAAGGACCTGCGTCGGGCCCGTTCGGCAATGCTGTCCTTGCAGCCGACGACGACAGGCAGCGCCACGGCCATTGGGCTGATCTATCCTGAACTCAAGGGCAAACTTGACGGCCATGCGGTTCGTGCGCCGGTGCTCAACGCCTCGTTGACCGATTGCGTCTTTGAAATGGCACGCGCCATCACCGCCGAGGACGTCAACAATCTGTTCATCGAAGCGGCCGCCGGACCGCTGGCGGGCATTCTCGGCTATGAGGCCCGCCCGCTGGTTTCGATCGATTATCAGGGCGACACGCGCTCGGCTGTCATCGATGGGCTGTCGACCCTCGTCACCGACGGCACAATGCTCAAGATCTACGCGTGGTACGACAACGAAATGGGCTATGCCTGCCGTATGGTCGATCTTGCCTGCCATCTCGAAGCGCAGGGGCTGTAAGGGTTATGAACCAGGCTTCGGCGGCCAGCACCGGACTTCGCAGCTACGCCATCGTGACGGCGGCTTACTGGGGCTTTACGCTCACGGACGGTGCGTTGCGTATGCTGGTGCTGTTTACTTTCTTCAAGCTTGGCTACTCGCCGTTCACCCTCGCTTTTCTGTTTCTGCTTTATGAGGCCGCCGGCATCGTGGCGACCATGGTGGGCGGCTGGCTTGCCGCGAAACATGGCATCAAGCGCATGCTTGTGGTGGGCCTGGGCACACAGATCGCGGGGTTTCTGATCCTTTCCGCCATGAATCCGGGCTGGCAGGCAGGGCTGCTCGTCACTTGGGTTGTGCTAGCGCAGGGCATCTGCGGCGTGGCCAAGGACCTGACGAAAACCGCCTCCAAATCCGCCATCAAGCTGACCGAAGCCCAGGCTCGCGGACAGGGCGAGGGGCGCCTCTTCCGCTGGGTCGCCTGGTTCACGGGCTCGAAGAACGCAATGAAGGGGGCGGGTTTTTTCCTCGGGGGCGTGTTGTTGCAGCTTTTTGGATTTTCATTGGCGCTGTGGCTGATGGCGGCCGTGCTCGCGCTGGTGCTTATCGGCGTCGTGCTGTCTCTTCCCGCGCTCAAGGGAACGTCCAAGGCCAGCCGAACCATCCGGGAGTTGTTCAGCAAGAGCCGTGGTATCAATCTGCTCGCCCTCGCCCGAATTGGTTTGTTTGGTGCGCGCGACGTCTGGTTCGTGGTGGGCCTTCCGGTCTTTCTCTATGCGAGCGGTTGGGCCTTCGCGCAGGTTGGCGCTTTTCTGGCGATCTGGACGATCGGTTACGGCATGATCCAGGCGGCCGCGCCCACGGTCGTCCGCCGCAGCGGTGACGGCCTCTCGGCGGAAGTGCCCGCGGCGCGAATGTGGTCGCTGCTGCTGCTCATCGTGCCCCTGGGGCTGGCGGCGCTCCTCGCCCTCGAGCCACCACGCCCGGATATCATCGTGGTGGCGGGCCTATGCCTGTTTGGCGTCATCTTCGCGGTGAACTCCTCGGTGCATTCCTATCTGGTGCTCGCCTATGCGGGCTCGGAGAAAGCCGCCGAGGATGTCGGTTTCTACTATGCCGCGAATGCCGCTGGGCGCTTTCTGGGAACGCTCCTTTCCGGGGCGCTGTATCAACTGGCGGGCCTCCAGGCCTGCCTCATCGGTTCGGGCCTGATGCTGGCGACATGCTGGATCGCGACGCAAGCACTGCCAAAGTCTCATGATCAAACCGACGCCGCAAACCGCGACAGCAGAGTTCCCATCGCGAGCGCGGACCCCGGCTGATGACCTTTCACTTGCAACCGAAGGGACCGACGTGATGGAAAACCAGACATACAACGTCCTGTTCTTGTGCCGAGGCAACACGGCGCGATCAATCATGGCGGAGGCAATCCTCAATTCGACAGCGGGCGGGCGCTTCAAGGGCTATAGCGGCGGCAGCCATCCGAGCGGCGCGGTTGAACCTATGGCACTCGAACTTCTGATCCGGATGAAACATGACGTTGCGGGCCTGCGCTCGAAAAGCTGGACGGAGTTCACCCGGCCCGATGCGCCGCAGTTTCATTTCGTCTTCACCGTCTGCGACAGGACCGCTCAGGAGCAATGCCCGAACTGGCATGGTCAACCGATCAGCGCCTACTGGCCCGTGCCCGATCCGGTTGCGGTCGACGGCGACCCGACCTTGAAGGCCCTTGCCGTCGCGGATGCATATCGCATGCTCAACAACCGGATCGCGGTTTTCACCGCACTGCCGATCGAAGAACTCGACAGGATCGCCTTGAAGCGGAAAGTCGATCAGATCGGTGCTCAAGCCACCGCGGACATGGAAGATGAGGTAAGGGAAGGCACATGAACGATCGGCCGTTGCATCTTGCCAAGCCTCCCGCCGATACGAAGCGAATCGTGGCGCAGTTGGCGGCGTTGGCGCAGGAATCCCGTCTTGGGGTCTTGCGGCTGCTGATCTGCCATCAGCCCTTCGGCCTGCCGGCCGGGGATATAGCACGCCTGCTCGCGGTGCCGCATAACACGATCTCGACGCATCTGGCGCTCCTTGAGCAATCGGGCCTTGTCAGGTCCCGTCGCGATGGCCGATCGATCGTCTATGCTTGCGATGCTGCCGCCTGCGCCGAGTTGCTGGCCGTACTCGAATGCGATGTCGGAATGCGGCGCACGGCGTCGCAACCGCTGACGCCGGTTCCGCTTGTCCGCGAAACCGCCATTGGGCGAAGGCCATTCACGGTGCTGGTGGTGTGCACGGCGAATTCGGCGCGGTCACTGATGGCCGAGGCCCTGATCAATCGTGAAGGCAAGGGCCGTTTCAAGGCATGGTCGGCAGGTTCGCGTCCTGGCCCGCAGGCCAATGAAGCGGCGCTGCGGCTACTGCGGGATCTTGGCTACGATACAGCCCCGCTTCATGCGAAATCCCTGGCTCGATTCGCCGCGGTGGACGCGGCGCCGGTCGATTTCGTGGTCACGGTCTGCGATGCCGCGGCTGGCGAAGCCTGTGTCAATTGGCCAGGCCATCCCTTGACGGCGCATTGGGGCATCGCCGATCCGGTGCATCCGGGAGCATCGGAGGGCGAGGAACGCATCGCCCTGCTGGCCGCCTACCGGCAACTGGCATTGCGTGTCACCGCCTTCGTCAACGTGGAGGTCGAGACGTTGAATCTTGGCGAGTTGCAGTCGGCCCTTCGCGCGATCGGACGCCTGGAAGGCGCGACGTCGTTGTCGCTGGAGCTCAGGGCGGCCTGAACGGGGTCGGTGAAAGCCGATCAATCGGTGAAGACGACAGCTTTCTTGCCATTGAGAATGACGCGGTCCTCCAGATGATGGCGTACCGCGCGGGCCAGCACCCGTCGTTCGATATCGCGGCCCTTGCGCACCAGATCGTCGGGCGTATCCCGATGCGAGATGCGCTCGACGTCCTGTTCGATGATGGGGCCTTCGTCGAGATCGGACGTTACGTAATGCGCGGTCGCGCCGATCAGCTTCACGCCCCGCTCATGCGCCTGATGATACGGTTTCGCGCCCTTGAAACCCGGCAGGAACGAGTGGTGGATATTGATGCAGCGCCCGAGCAGCTTGGCCGATAGCCCGTCGGAGAGAATCTGCATATAGCGCGCCAGCACGACGAGTTCGGTTTCGGTTTCCTGAACGAGTTGCCAGATTCGGGCCTCCTGCTCCATTTTCGACTGGCGCGTCACTGGCAGATGATAAAAGGGCAGAGCACCGATGTCGGTGGAGGCGATGCTGTCGCGCGCATGGTTGGAGACAATCGCGCTGATATCCATCTGCAATTCGCCAATTCGCCAGCGATAGAGCAGGTCCGCCAGGCAATGATCGAATTTGGAGACAAGCAGCATGACGCGCCGCCGCTTCTGGGTTTCGCGCAGCGTGACTTCCATGCCGAACCGCGCCCCCAGGGCCATGACCGCGGCTTCGATCTGCGCATGCGGCGGGCTCCCTTCCAGGCGATTGAAAACGACGCGCATGAAGAAACGGCCAGTTTCGGTGTCGTCAAACTGCTGGGCATCGAGAATGTTGCACTCTGCCTCAAACAGCAGCGCAGATACGGCGGCCACGATGCCGGGCCGGTTGGCACAGGAGAGGGTGAGAACGGAAACAGGGTCGGGCATGGCATCGCCGCCTGGAAAGGACGGCCCTCGTTGCAAGAGAAATTCGCTTCCGACCTGGAGATCAACCAGGCCGTGAGGGCAGGTAACGCCTGCGCTCTTCTTGCCTGTCAAGGTGGGACGAGTTGAATAACAGGTTTTCCTTCAGGCGGAAGGGACGCGATACAGTTGAACATTCACGCAGATCGAACCTGCCGACTGCTGAAGCCGGCCATGCCTGGCGCGAGGGCGGACAGAGGATCGACGTGCGATACTCGTTTCCAGTGAATAACTGCCCGCCGCTCCGGTCGCGCAGGGCGAGTTGACGCTGACGATGTGCCATTTTCCAGACCGTGCTTTCAGGCCACGCGCTTTCAAGCTGTTGCCACATGACGTGGTTTGAAATTCTTGCCGACGTAGGTCTGGCATTCAAACGGGATGATTCAGATGACGCTGCCCCTTGTCGGAACTCGCGTGCTCGATCTTTCGAATGTGCTGGCCGGGCCATTCTGCGGCTACAGCCTGGCAAGGCTCGGTGCCGAAGTCATCAAGATCGAAAATCCCGCTGGCGGCGATCTCGCGCGCAGGCTTGGGGCCGATGCCGACATGGCGGAAAAAGCCATGGGACTGTCGTTCGTGGCGGTGAATGCCGGCAAGCAATCGATGGCGCTCGATCTCAAGAAGCTCGAGGGTCGTGAGGTTTTTCTGCGCATGGTCGAGCGCGCCGACGTGGTGCTGGACAATTTCCGTCCCAAGGTCATGGAACGGCTCGGTCTTGGCCACGACACTCTCTTGCAGCGCAATCCGCGGATCGTTTCATGTTCCATTTCGGGCTTCGGTCAGGACGGGCCCTGGGCCGAACGTCCAGCCTATGACCAGATCGTGCAGGGGTTGTCAGGCGTCATGAGTGTTACCGGTGACACGGCGTCCGCGCCGTTGCGCACCGGTTTCCCGGTATCCGACACGATTGCCGGGCTGACCGCGGCTTTCGCGATTTCGGCTGCCCTCGTCGAGCAGCGAACCACAGGCAAGGGCCGGCGGATCGACGTATCGCTTCTTGAATCAACGCTCGCCGCCATGGGCTGGGTTGTGTCGAACCATCTCAATGCCGGCGTCGATCCGGTACCGATGGGCAATGACAACATCACCGCGGCGCCGTCCGGCACATTTCGAACGGGGCACGGCCTGCTCAACATCGCCGCCAACGAGCAGCGGCAATATGAAGCCTTGTGCGATCTGGTCGGTCGACCCGCCTTGAAGACAGATCCGCGCTTTGCCGAACGGCAGGCGCGCAAGCATAATCGCGAGGTGCTGACAGCAGCGCTGGAAGAGGCCTTGGCCTGTCGTAGCGCAGCCGACTGGGAGGTCGAGCTCAACGCCCATGGTGTTCCGGCCGGGTCGATCATGACGGTGCCGCAGGTGCTTGCCAGCGAACAGGTCACGGGCCGCGATTTCGTGGAGGAGCTTGCGGCCGCGACAACGCGGGGACAAGCCTTGCGGGTGACGCGACCGGGCTTCCGTCTGGACGAGCCCTTTCCGCTACCACCGCCGCCCCCCGAACTTGGTCAGGATACGGAACGCTGGCTCCTCGCCATCGGCTACGATGCCGCCGATATCGAGCGATTGCACGCGACTGGCGTCACCAGCATCCTGCGTTAGGGCTTTGACCGGAGGGCGATGACCATGAGCAATCCACCCGATTCCCTGAAACAGGCCGCACATTACTGGCGGACGTCGATCTGCGACATCGAGCCGGGCAAGATCGCCTTTCGCGGTTATGCGGTCGAGGAATTGATTGGCAATGTCGGCTTTCCGGCAATGATCTGGCTGATGCTGCGCGGCGAACTCCCGAACCCCGACCAGGTGACGCTGCTGGAAGCCGCCCTTGTCGCCTCCGTCGATCACGGGCCGCAGGCACCCTCCATCGCCGTCGCGCGCATGGCGGTGAGTTGCGGGCTGCCACTGAACGGTGCCATGGCATCGGCGCTCAACACGCTGGACGACGTCCATGGCGGTGCTGGCGAGCAGGCACTCGAACTTTATCACCTGGTGTTGCAACGCGCCGAGGGCGGCGAGCCGATCGTCGATGCCGCAGCTTGCGTGATCGGCGATTGGACAGCGGCTAACGGCAAGTATCTGCCCGGCTTCGGCCATCGCTTTCATCCAGTCGACCCGCGCAGCGGCCGGTTGCTGGCGCTCGTGGATGGCATGGTGGCAAAAGGCATCGTCAATGGCCGCATCGCCGGTGCCGCGCGCGCGGTCGAGGCTGCGCTCGCCGCCGTGAAGGGTCGACTGATCCCGATGAACATCGACGGGGCGACGGCGGTGATCTATGGCGAACTTGGATTTCCACCGCCCCTGTCGCGGGGCATCTTCTGCCTTTCGCGCGCCGTCGGTATTCTCGCCCATGCCTGGGAGCAGAAAGGCAGGGCCGAGCGCAACAAAGGGCCGATGCCGCGCGAATTCCCCTACCGCTACGAGGGCGTTCCGCCTCGCCCCGTGCCCCGGTCCTAAGGGCTGCCGCTCAATAGGTTTTCACGCCGTTGACCGCGAGATAGATCGCATACAGCGAGGTCTGGCCGCAGATGAACAGGCGATTCCGCTTCGGTCCGCCGAAGCAGACATTGGCGACGATTTCCGGCACCTTGATCTTGCCGAGCAGGGTGCCGTCCGGATCGTAGCAATGCACGCCGTCGGCGGCCGACGTCCAGATTCGCCCCTCGGTGTCCAGCCGGAAACCATCGAAGACGCCTTGCGTGCAGTCGGCGAAAACCTCACCGCCCGAGAGGCGCTTGTCCCGAACGTCGAAGGCGCGGATGTGGCGCGGGCCGTCTCCGCGGCTGCCGCCCGAGTCGGCGACATAAAGAGTCGTTTCGTCGGGCGAGAAGGCAAGGCCGTTCGGCTTGACGAAATCGGTCGCCACCGCCTCGATCGACCCGTCGAGCGGATCGACACGGAAGACATGGCATTGCCCGATCTCGCTCGGCGCCTTGCCTCCCTCGTAATCGGCGAGGATGCCGTAGGTCGGGTCGGTGAACCAGATCGAGCCATCTGATTTCACGACCACATCGTTCGGGGAATTGAGGCGCTTGCCCTGCCAGCGGTCGGCGATGACCGTGACCGTGCCGTCATGCTCCGTCCGGGTCACGCTGCGGCTGAGGTGCTCGCAAGTGACGAGGCGCCCCTGCCGGTCAACCGTGTTGCCGTTGGCATTGTTCGAGGGTTGCCTGAAAACCGAGACATGGCCATCCGCCTCGTTCAGGCACAGGATCCGGTTGTTCGGGATGTCCGACCAGAGCAGGCAGCGGACGGCGGCAAGATAGGCCGGGCCCTCGGCCCAACGGCAGCCCGTGTAGAGTTTTTCCAGCTTGGCGTGGCCGATGTAGGTGGCGCGGAAGCGGGGGTCGAGAAGTTCGTATTCGCTCATCGTCGGCTCCTGAATTTTCGCTGGTGGACAGAAGCCGGCGAGGCCGTCGCGCCAGACTTGACCCACCTGGCCCGATCTTACAATCATCGGCCATCATCCGATCTGGCGTGCGGGTATTTTGCAAGATGCCGCTCACGTCGGCAACGGGGCTGGCCCCTTCCTTCCGCCACGATCCGTCGAGGAAAGACCATTTCCATGCGTGCTCTTTTCATTCACGCCGCAGGGGACTTGCGCGTCGAGCCCGTTGCCATTCCCGATCTCGGTCCGCGCGATGTCCGGGTGCGGATGGAAGCCGGGGGAATCTGTGGTTCCGATCTGCATTATTACCAGCATGGCGGGTTCGGCACCGTTCGGCTGCGGCAGCCCATGGTGCTCGGCCATGAGATCGCCGGGACGGTCGAGGCGGTCGGCGCCGACGTGGCGACGGTCGTTCCGGGCGACAGGGTGGCGGTCAACCCAAGCTTGCCCTGCAACACCTGTCGCTACTGTCTGCAAGGCCAGCAACAGCACTGCCTCGATATGCGCTTCTACGGCAGCGCCATGCGCTTTCCCCATGTCAATGGTGGTTTCCGCGAGATACTGGTGATCGAGGAGCGCCAGGCGGTGAAGGTGCCGGGGCATGTCAGCGCGCAGGCGGCGGCCTTCGCTGAGCCTTTTGCGGTGTGCCTCCATGCGATGCGCCGGGCTGGACCACTCCTCGGCCGTAAGGTGCTGGTGACGGGGTCCGGACCGATTGGAGCGCTTTCCATCGTCGCTGCAAAAGCCGCCGGCGCGGCGGAAATTGTCGCGACCGACATCACCGATGCGCCCTTGCCGCTGATGCGGCGCATGGGCGCGACGCAAGCGATCAATACCGCGGCAAATCCTGGGGCGCTGAGCGATTACGGTGCCGACAAGGGCTATTTCGACGTTCTGTTCGAGGCCTCCGGCAGCGAGCGTGCCCTAGTCGGGGCCTTCGAAGCCCTGCGACCGGGAGCGGTCATCGTTCAGATCGGCGTCGGCGGCGCTTTCACGCTGCCCATCAATGTGCTCGTCGCCAAGGAATTCGATTTGCGCGGCACGTTCCGCTTCCATGAGGAATTTGCGCTCGCCGTCGCCATGATCGGCGCGGGCGCGGTCGAAGTGACGCCGCTTTTGACCGCCGCGCTGCCGCTGGAGCGCGCCGTCGAGGCGTTCGAACTCGCGGGCGACAGGACACGGGCGATGAAGGTGCAGATCGCTTTCTGATCCTGACGGTGAAAAGGCAACCTGACTTTCAGCGCAAAATCGCGTGCGTGATGTAGACACTCGCGGCGGCGGTCAAAGCGCTGATCGCCGTTCCCCATGATGTATCGACGATCGCGACCTTGGCCGGGAAGTTCCGCAGCGTTGCCAAATTGGTCATATCGTAGGTGGTATAGGCGAAAAAGCCGTAAAGCCCGCCATAAAGAGCCGCCTGACCCCAATCGCCCTGCGCGACGTAAGGGGCGATCCCGAAAATCACCAGCCCGATCAGAAAAATCAGGTAAAAGCCGGCCGCGATGGGTAGGTTGACGGTGTCAGCCATCAGATGGCCGATCTGCTGCCGGTAAAAGGTGTTGGCGACCCATTTCAACCAGATGAAATCGATGCCGAAGAATACGATCGCCGCGACCGCATAGGCGGTCAGATAGTCGCCCCACACAGACACGGCCTTTGATCTTGCTCTTGAAATCGTCCGATGAACTTGGCACCGATCGTCCTCGAAAGAGGCGTTTCGAGTCAAGGCATATCCTGATCGGGCACAAGACCGCGCGAACAGATCGCATCGAAGGCTGACGCAAGGAAAGGGGCAGCGGACATTCTGAAACAAACGGTGTGCAGAACCATCGATACGACCCTCAAGGCCGAGAGATGGTAGCGGGAGAGGGACTCGAACCCCCGACCCCAGGATTATGATTCCCGTGCTCTAACCAGCTGAGCTACCCCGCCAAGGATGCGTTGCACCAACCGTTCGTGTCGAGAGGCATATAGGTTGGCGCATCGTGCCGCGTCAAGCGCGCTCCTGTATGCACCTTCGCGTTCCGGTGCGCTTAGGCACGGGACCTTAGCTTTCGCAGACGCACGACCTTGAAATATCCACGGCCAACATGGACGGTCTCGTAGCGCCCGCTGCGGTCCGCCCAGCCTGTGACACGGCCGACCTTGAAATCGGCGCTCCATCCCACCGCCTTGGCGACGGGCGCGACAATTGACCAGAACGGCGCGAGCAGGCCGCTGTCGGGCGCCAGACGGCTGGCGACGACGATCTCGCCGCCGGGCTTAAGCACCCGATCCATTTCATCGAGCGCGGCATCGGCGTCCGGAACCAGCGTAAGCACGAACTGAGCGGTGACGGCATGGAAAGCCTCGTCGCCAAAGCCGAGGCGGCAGGCGTCCATCGCGGTGATCAACTTGACATGGTCAAGCCGCTCGCGTCCGACCTTGGCGAGCGCGACCTTGAGCATGTCGATCGACAGATCGGCGCCGATCACGCGCGCGGTCGTGGGAAAATAGGCGAGGGTGAGCCCGGTGCCGACCCCGATTTCGAGAATGTCGCGACCGCAGGCGCTGGCCGCCGCCACGGCCTCGCGCTGCGCCCGAGCCAGCAGCCGCAGATAGACCCGATCGTAGAAGCGCGCCCATGTTGCATAGGCACGCTTCTGGCGCTCCAGCTCCAAATTCTGTGGCATAACAACGACCTTGCGGCTGCGCGCGACGTGGCGTGGAATTAAACAATGGCCAGCGGTTCGTATTGTCGTCCCGGGCTTGCTTCCGATTGATCGGATCGCCGTCGGACAATGGTTCCGCCGCCGAGCACACGGGCTTCCGGACCGTCATGCGCGTAGATGACACAAGCCTGACCCGGCGAAACGCCTTGCTCCTGATCGAGCAGATCCACAACGGCGCCCTCGCCCTGCCGCTTCAGGATCGCCGTTTTCGGAGGACGGGTCGAGCGAACGCGCGCCGCGACCTCGATGCCCTCTTCTGGCAGATCCCGCCAGTCGACATCACCCAGCCAATTGATATCGCGGAGTTCGATGGTGCGGGTTGCCAGCGCCTGGCGTGGACCGACGATGACGCGTGCGTTGTCGGCATCGAGGCGCACGACGTAAAGCGCCTCGCCCGTGGCGATGCCGATGCCCTTGCGCTGCCCCACGGTGAAGCGCAGCACGCCGTCATGGCTGCCGAGCACACGGCCGTCGAGATGGACGATTTCACCCTTGCGCGAGGCACCGGGGCGCAAGCGCTCGATCACCTCGGCATAATTGCCGTTGGGAACGAAACAGATGTCCTGGCTGTCCGGCTTGCCGGCGATTGCGAGGCCAAGTTCGGCCGCCAGTTCGCGGGTCTGGCTTTTGTCAAGTTGCCCCAGCGGAAAGCGAAGCCTGTCGAGTTGCGCCTGCGTGGTCGCATAGAGGAAGTAGCTCTGGTCACGGGTGGAGTCGGCCGCGCGGAAAAGGGCATGCTTGCCGTTCTCGAGGGTCTTCTCGACGACGTAATGTCCCGTGGCCAGCACATCCGCCTGAAGGTCGAAGGCCATCGCCATCAGATCGCGGAACTTGACTGAACGATTGCACTCGACGCACGGGATCGGCGTTTCCCCGGCAAGGTAGCTGTCGGCGAAACGATCGATGACCGCCTCGCGGAAGCGGCTTTCATAGTCGAGAACATAATGCGGAATGCCGATCGTCTCGGCGACGCGGCGCGCATCGTGAATGTCCTGCCCGGCACAGCAGGCACCGGCCCGGTGGATCGCGGCGCCGTTGTCGTAAAGTTGCAACGTGATGCCGACCACGTCGTAGCCCTCGCGTCGCAGCATGGCAGCGACAACGGACGAATCCACGCCGCCCGACATCGCGACGACGACGCGGGTCGCGGCGGGTGTTTTCGCAATCCCCAATGAATTGAGTTCGGTGGCCATGCTGGGCTGTCATTACACTGCCGGGCGCAGGCATGCCAGTCTTGATCGGCCAGGCGCGCGACGGTGGCTGCTCGTCGTGGAGGATGGTGCTGCCGGCTCGGCAAAACTTGCCTCCTGTGGGCCACCCGGCAACCAAACTTGCCGGGAACGTTCCGCCGTTATCACAACAAGTCATTGAAATCATTGATATGTAACGATGGCCCGCCACTTGCTGAACAATCGTCGAGTTGAGCCGTCTTCCCGCGTTTCGATGTGAGTATTGTCCGTGAGTGACATTCGTCAGGTTTCGCCCTTCAGTGACAACGTTCCGCTCAAGCGGTCCTCGACCCCGGCTGCTGATCGCGGTCGAGCCTTTACGCTTGCTCCAGACGAGCCACGAGCCCGCGATCCCTTGCCGACGCCGGAGGTAAAGCCAAGGCCCGCCTCGGATCCGGGCTTGGCACGGGCGCTCGGCCGCCCTGCGGAGCGGCCAGAACCGCGCCCCTCCGATCGTTCCGCCCATCAACGGACCGATTTGCCTGGCGAGCGGAATGGTGTGAAGCGGGCGACGGCGCTCACCGAGAACGACAGCAAGGCCACCGAAACATCGCCCGCGGCCGACGAGCCCATCGAATTGCAAGCCGAGGATGCCGCGAAGGTAACCGACGGCACTGATACAGCCGCGGATACCGGCGAGGTTGCCGAACAGGGCGATGCCATCAAGGCCGACGCCGGTGCGACGGCTGTTTTGGTGGTCGAAGGTCAGATTGCAGCGATAGGCACCCTGGGAGAGGCCGTGGCAACGCCACTCACCACCGTGCAGACCGCTATTGCGGGAGAGGAGGCCACGCCACCCGCGCTGATCGACGCGACGACGGAAACCCCGGCAACGCCGATTGCCGCTGGCCCGACGGTCGCCGCTCAGGCATTCGCTTTGCCTGGTGCCGCCGGCGCGGCCTTGAAGGAAGCGGTTGAGGCGGCAGCCGTCACCGAAGCGGTCGCCGATGGAGAAGATGTCGAGGTCAAAACGGATACCGCAGGAGCTGCGCGATCCCTGGAACCCGGTCATCGTCAGGGCGCCTCCGCGGATACCGGCGGTGAGCCCTCCGGCGACCAGGACAAAAGTGGCAACGAGGCGAAAAACGGCCTCGATCCGGGACAAAAGGTCGACGTCGCAAGGGACGTGAAATTCGACCCCGCGCCCGGCCTGTCATTCCAGCCGCCCAAGATCGGTCCGGACGTGTCGGAAGCGGCCAAGCTCGCCGCCGCCAGCCATCTTCCCGGCAGCCCGCACCACGATGCCGATGCTCGGCCGACACCGCTCAACGCTGTGCCGCTCGAAATCGGCCTGCGCGCGCTCGCCGGTGCCAAGCGCTTTGATATTCGCCTCGACCCCGCCGAACTCGGCCGCGTCGACGTGCGTCTCGACATCGACGACTCGGGGCAGGTCACGGCCACTCTCCGGGTCGATCGGGTCGAGACCATGCACCTCCTGCAGCGCGACGCCCGCACGCTGGAACGCGCGTTCGAACAGGCCGGCCTCAAACCCTCGGATGGCGGTATCGACATTTCGTTGCGCGACCAGCCCGGTCAATCGAACCAGGGCCAGGCCCAGCGGGAAGCGCAGGAGCGCCAGCCGCGTCATCATATCGCGACCCTACTTGTCGAGCCGGACATCGCCGAAATGCAGGTCATTCGCCGCACGTTGGCACCCGGACGCATCGATCTTACAATCTGAAAGGTGACACGGCCATGGAGATCCCAACGACGACATCTTCCGGCACGGCGAGCGCATCGGCCGCAAGTGCATTGGCCAACGGTTCGTCATCGACCAAGACGTCGATCGCGAACAATTTCGACCAGTTTCTGCAACTGCTGACGACACAGCTGAAGAACCAGAGCCCGCTTGATCCCCTGGATACGAACCAGTTCACGCAGCAACTCGTGCAGTTCGCTTCGGTCGAGCAGCAGCTCAAGACCAACGATACCCTGACGGCGTTGCTGTCCTTGTCCAAGGCCACCACCGTGTCCAACGGCTTGTCGTATGTCGGCGCCACGGTTCGAGCCGATGGCAGCACCTCGCCTCTGGTCAATGGCCAGGCGCAATGGAGCCTCGAAGCGCCCTCCGCTGGCAGCGCGACGATCGTCATCAAGAACAAGGCAGGGGACGAGATCGCCAGCACCACGCGGTCGCTCGCCGCCGGTAAGCAGCAATTCTCCTGGAATGGCACCCGGGCCGGCGGTGGTCAGGCGCCTCCAGGCGAATACACGATCGTCGTGACGGCCAAGGATGCCTCGGCGCAGCCGATGACGGTCAAGACCGAGGTGACGGGGGTCGTCGATGGCGTCCTGCTCGATGGGGAACAACCGGTGCTGACCATCGGCTCGTTCAAGGTGCCGGTGGACAAGGTCAGATCGGTGGTCCGCGCGCAGTAAGGACGCGCCGGAACACGCAAACGACGATCAGAACATACCCGGAAATGCGACAAACGGCTTTAGGTAAATGTTAAATCCACAGCTCTACAGTGATCCTCATGTTGGTCAGTTGAGTTGTGTGAGAGTTTTCATGACCGAGCTTCTTCGTCCCCGCGTCAAGTATGTGATCGGGCCAGATGGCAGTCCCCTGACCATCGCGGACCTGCCTCCGACATCGACACGGCGCTGGGTGATCCGTCGCAAGGCCGAGGTCGTTGCCGCCGTGCGTGGCGGCCTGCTCAGCCTTGAGGAAGCCTGCCAGCGCTACACGCTGACCGTCGAGGAATTCCTGAGCTGGCAATTGTCCATCGATCAGCACGGCCTTGCCGGTCTGCGCACGACACGCATCCAGCATTACCGCCATTGAGACGACCGATACCGCGCGTTCTCGACGCCCGTGCCCTCACCAGGGCGCGGGCGTTTCGCTTTTGCGAGAGTTTTTTCAAACGTTAACTCGTTGCTAACCATCAACCGGGCAAAACTTGCCTATCGGGTCTTTCATGCGAAAGACCCCGGATTCGGTTTTGAACAGGTTGGCCTTTCGTGAACGCGATCGTCGAACAAATGGGAAAATTCGGTGCGGGGCGTCTCGCCGCCATGCTGGCGGTCACCCTCGCGCTGATCGGTTTCTTCGGATTTGTCATCCTGAAGGTCACGCAACCAAGCATGGGGCTGCTTTATAGCGATCTGTCCTCGCAGGATGCGAGCGCCGTGATCAAGGAGCTGGAAACCCGCAATATCCGCTACGAGGCGCGAGGCGACGGCCAGACGATTCTCGTGCCCAAATCCGACGTGCCGCGTATCCGCATGGAACTCGCTGGCAAGGGCGTGCCTTCCGGTGGCGGCGTCGGCTACGAAATCTTCGACAAAGGCGATGCCTTTTCTTCCACCAGCTTCGTCCAGGGCATCAACCATCTGCGGGCGCTGGAGGGTGAATTGTCTCGCTCGATCCGCGCCATCAGCCGGGTGCAGGCGGCGCGTGTTCATCTGGTGATGCCGGAGCGCAAGCTCTTCGAGCGTGACCGCGAGCCGCCCAGGGCGTCCATTGCCCTGAAGCTGAGGGGCGACCTCGAGCCTGGGCAGATCCGGGCCGTCCGCCATCTCGTTGCCTCGGCGGTCGAAGGTCTGAAGCCCGAACGTGTCTCGATCGTCGACGAAAAGGGCCGGCTGCTTGCCGATGGCGCCCAGTCGGATCTCGGCACCGCTGGCGCCGGCCTCGAAGAGCGCCAGGGTACGATCGAACGTCGCCTCAAGGCGCAGGTCGAGGATATCGTTGCCAGTGTCGTCGGTCCCGGTCGGGCGCGGGTGCAGGTCACGGCCGACCTCGATACCAATCGCATCGAGAGCAAGTCCGAAACCTTCGATCCGGAAAGCCGGGTCGTGCGCTCGACGCAGAGCCGTTCGGAAAATACCGCGACAACCGAGCCGAAGGATGGCGCGGTGAGCGTCGGCAACGAATTGCCGGGCGCGCAGGGCCAGGGCGGCGCTCAGACCAATCAAAAGGAAGCGACCAACAAGACCGACGAATCCACCAATTTCGAAATCTCGCGCACCACGCGGATAGAAGTGCTCGAAGGGGGAAGGATCAAGAAGCTGTCGGTCGCGGTTCTGGTCGATGGTGTTTATCCGCGCGGTGCCAATGGCGATGTCACCTACCAGCCGCGCCCGCAGGAGGAACTGGAGCGCATCGGCCAGGTCGTCCGCACCGCGATCGGTTTCGACCGCGCCCGGGGCGACCAGGTGGAAGTCGTCAACCTGCGCTTCGCCGAAGGCCCGCAAACCCTGGATCTCACCGAGCTGACCTTGATGCAGCAGCTCCTGTCCTTCACCAAGGACGATCTGATGCGCTTTGGCGAACTCGCGGTGATCGCCCTGCTGACGCTCGTCGTATTGCTGACGGTGGTGCGGCCGCTGCTGAAGCAGGTTGTCGCTCCCGACGTCGCCCGCCGGGCCTCCCTCGCGGCGCCGGCCGGTGCCGAGGGCGCCGCCGGCGCGCTCGCCACCATCGCCGGGGCCCCACAGATGATGGCCCGCATGTCCAATGAACCGGAAAGCCCATCGGAGCGCATGCTGGCGATGGCGCAGATCAAGGGTCAGATCAAGGCGCAGTCCGTCGACAAGGTCGGGCAGATGGTTCTCGCCAATCCTTCGGATTCCGTCGCGGTACTGCGCAGCTGGATCCATGACGACGGCAACGCCGCACAGGCACGAGCGTAAACCATGAGCACCTCAATCGCTGCACGGTCGTCGAAGAATTCCTCGTCCTCATCCTACGCGGACGCCAACACAACCCGGCCCCTCGAATTGACGGGTCCGCAGCGGGCGGCGGTGATGCTGCTGATCCTCGGCGATACCTATGGCAAGCCCCTCTGGACCGAATTCGAGGAGGAGGAAGTCCGAATCATCACCCGGGCGATGGCCGATCTTGGCACCGTCGAGGCCGACACGGTCGAACGGCTGATGGTCGACTTTGTCGCCAAGCTCTCCAATGCCGGCTCCGTGACGGGCTCGTTCGACCGCACGGAGTCGCTGCTGACGAAAATCCTGCCCAAGGGCCAGGTCAACCTGATCATGGAGGAGATCCGCGGTCCGGCCGGGCGCAACATGTGGCAGAAGCTCGGCAATATCGAAGCGAACGTGCTGGCGAACTTCCTGAAGAACGAATACCCGCAGACGATTGCCGTCGTGCTATCGCGCATCCGTCCCGAGCATGCCGCCAAGGTGCTGTCGAAACTTCCCGACGACCTCTCGATCGACGTGGTCGGCCGGATGCTCAGGATGGAATCGGTGCAAAAGGAGGCGCTCGATCACATCGAGCAGTCGCTGCGCAGCGAGTTCGTCGCCACACTCACGCAAACCAGCCGCCGCGATCCGCACGAGATGATGGCGGAAATCTTCAACGGTTTCGATCGACAGACCGAGACTCGGTTCCTCGCCGCGCTCGACATCTCGGCCAAGGAATCCTCGCGCCGCATCCGCTCGCTGATGTTCACATTCGACGATCTCGCCAAGCTCGATGCGGCGGCGGTCCAGACGCTACTGCGCCAGATCGACAAGGATACCCTCGCCCGTGCGCTGAAGGGCTCGACCGACACGATGAAGGAATTCTTCTTTGGCGGCATGTCGAGCCGGGCCTCGAAGAACCTGCAGGACGACATGCAAGGGCTCGGCCCGCTTCGCCTCAAAGAGGTCGACGAGGCGCAGACCAAGATGGTCAATCTCGCCAAGGAACTGGCCGACAAGGGCGAGATCGTCATCTCCAAGAACAACGCCGAAGACGAGTTGGTTTACTAGGTCATGGCAACCGCATCGAAATTCCTGTTCGCGACGGACTTTCGCGGAGGCGACACCGACCAGAACGTGGTCACGCAGGCCGATCTGGCGGTGGCACGGACCGAGGGCGTTCATCAAGGCCGCGCCGAGGGACGTCAGCAGGTCCTAGGGGAACTCGAAGCCAGCACGAATGCGCTTGCCGCAAGCCTCGTTCGCGCGATCGAGATTCTGATGGCCGAAATGGATCAGCGCACGCGCACGATCGAGGATGGCGCGATCGAACTCGCGATCGCCATCGCCCGCAAGGCCGCTGGCGAGGCGATGTCCGCCAACCGGCTCGCAGCCCTCGAAACCGCCGCTCGCGATGGTCTGATTCAGGCCCGCGGCGCGCCGCATCTGGCGGTGCGCGTCTGCGAGACGATGGTCGAACAGGTCGACAAGCTGATGGAGCGTCTCACGCGCGAGGCCGGCTTCGCCGGCAGGATCGTCATTCTAGGCGAGCCTGACCTCGCACCCGGCGATGGCCGCATCGAATGGGCCGATGGCGGTATCGTCATCGACCATGGCGCGATCGACCGCGCCATTTCGAACATTGCGGCGCAGGCGATTCTGCCCGGCGCCGACAGCCTCCATGAGGATAGACCATGAGCAACGAAACCGATCTGCCCTTGCCGCAACTCAATCCCAATACTGGCGCCTATGATGGTCTTCACGCCGGCGCGACGGTCGACCGTTCCGGCCCGGTGGCCATCAAGCAGGCGGCCGATCTCGAGCAGGTCTTTGACGTGCCGGTCACGGTATCGGCTGTCCTGGGGGCTTCGCGCATGGCTGTCGGCGACCTGCTGCGGCTGGCTCCCGGCGCGGTCCTGGAACTTGACCGCCGTGTTGGCGAGGCCATCGATATCTTCGTCAACGACCGTCTGGTGGCGCGCGGCGAGGTGGTTGTCGTCGAGGACAAGCTCGGCGTGACGATGACCGAAATCATCAAGGCCGACCGCTGAGTCAGTGGCTGGCCATCCTTGCGCCGTCGAGCCATTTTCTGGCACGCGCATCGATCCCATCGTTGAAATTCCGGCCGCGTTCCGGTCTGGACAGTGAAAGGGCAGCCCATGCGCCTCATCATCGTCGGTAGCCTCAAGGGCCAGTTGATCAGTGCCGCCAAGATCGCCGTGTCGCGCGGTGCCGCCGTCACCCATGCCGAGACCGTGGACCAGGCCTTGGCGGTGCTGCGGGCCAAGGGCGCCGACCTGCTGATGGTCGATGTCGAGCAGCCGATTGCCCGACTGGTGCAGGCGCTGGACGCCGAGCGCATCCGCACGCCCGTGGTCGCCTGCGGTACAGGCACCGATGCGCGCGCCGCTGTCGCGGCTATCCAGGCCGGAGCCAAGGAATATCTGCCGCTGCCGCCCGATCCGGAACTGATCGCCGCCGTGCTGGAAGCGGTCGCGGCCGATCTCGCCAGTATCGTCTGGCGCGATCCGGCGATGGAGCGGGTCGTCCAGTTCGCCGAGCAGGTGGCGCGCTCCGAGGCGCCGGTGCTGATCACCGGCGAGAGCGGCGTCGGCAAAGAGGTTGTCGCCCGACACGTGCATTTGAAGTCCAACCGCAAGGCCAAGCCTTTCATCGCGGTCAACTGCGCGGCCATCCCCGATGCTCTGCTGGAATCGGAACTATTCGGCCACGAGAAGGGCGCCTTCACCGGCGCTGTCGCGAGGCGCATCGGCAAGTTCGAGGAAGCAAATGGCGGCACGTTGCTGCTGGACGAAATTTCCGAGATGGATGTCCGGTTGCAGGCCAAGCTGCTGCGGGCCATTCAGGAACGGATTATCGATCGTGTGGGTGGCGGCCAGCCAGTCAAGGTCGATATCCGCATCATCGCGACCTCGAACCGGCTTCTCGCCGAGGAAGTCAAGAAAGGCACCTTCCGCGAGGATCTGTTCTACAGGCTGAACGTCGTGCATTTGCGCGTGCCCGCCCTGCGCGAGCGTCCCGGCGACATCGTCGCGCTGTCCGATTACTTCGCCCGCAAATACGCCGACCTCAATGGCCTGCCGCACCGCCCCGTCGCCGCCGACGCGCGCCGGGTGCTGGCTGCGAACCCATGGCGAGGCAATGTCCGCGAACTCGAGAACACGCTGCATCGCGCCGTGCTGATGACGCAAGGGCTGGAAATCACCGCCGATGCCCTGAGAACCCCGGAAGGCGACGCATTGGGTATCGCCGTGGGGCAGGGCGGGCTTGTCGAGCGGCTGGCCCTGACGGCGGATGCCATGACGCGCGGCTTCGTCGGACGCACCGTCGCCGATGTCGAGCGCGATCTGATCCTCGACACGCTTGGCCATTGCCTCGGCAACCGGACCCATGCCGCCAAGATTCTCGGCATCTCGATCCGCACGCTTCGCAACAAGCTGAACGAATATACCGACGCCGGGATTCCTGTGGCCGAGCCTGGCCAGGGCCGCACCGGCTATGTAACCGGAACGCTTTGATATTCGCAGCCGTTTGACGTGCCGAAATCGGCCGGCCCGCTGCCTCCGTTAACCTCCCGCTAACCATATACCCGGCAAGTATTGCCGGGTGTGTCGCTGTCGGCACGCGGCAGATGTGTGGTGGATGACATGAGCGATATCACGACCGGTTCGGGCCGATCGACAGGCGGGGATTTCCGCGTGCCCACGGGCGGCGACATCTCCGCATTGCTGCGCCGTTCCGATCTGTTCCTCGCCGTCGCGGTGATGGGCATCCTCGTGGTGCTGATCTTTCCGCTGCCGGCCTTCATGCTCGACCTGCTGCTGGCGGTCTCGATCATCCTGTCCGTGCTGATCCTGATGACGGCGCTGTTCATCGAGGAACCGCTCGAATTCTCGTCCTTTCCGACCATCCTGCTGATCGCGACGATGCTGCGGCTGTCGCTGAACCTCGCCTCCACGCGCCTCATCCTGTCGAATGGCCACACGGGCACGGCGGCGGCCGGTCACGTGATCGAGGCCTTCGGCAATTTCGTCATGGGCGGCAATTTTGTGATCGGCGTGATCGTCTTCTCGATCCTGGTGATCGTGAACTTTATCGTGATCTCGAAAGGTTCGAGCCGTATCGCCGAGGTCGCAGCCCGCTTCACCCTCGATGCGATGCCTGGCAAGCAGATGGCGATCGACGCCGATCTCTCCGCGGGGCTCATCGACCAGGACACCGCCAAGTCCCGGCGCAAGGCGCTGGAGGATGAGGCTTCATTCTTCGGCTCCATGGACGGTGCGTCCAAGTTCGTGCGAGGCGACGCCATCGCCGGTCTGCTGATCACCTTCATCAACGTCATCGGCGGCATCATCATCGGTGTCGCCCAGAAGGGCCTGAGCTTCTCGGATGCCGCGAGCTTCTACACCCTGCTGACGGTGGGCGACGGTCTTGTCGCGCAGATTCCAGCGCTGATCGTCTCGACCGCCGCAGGTCTGCTGGTCTCGAAGGCGGGTGTACGCGGCGCGGCCGACAAGGCGATGGGTGCCCAGCTATCGGGCTATCCGAAGGCGCTCGGCATGTCGGCCGCTGTCATGCTGCTGATCGCGCTGCTGCCGGGCATTCCGATGATCCCTTTCGTCGGTCTGGCACTTGCCGCTGCGTTCCTCGCCCGTAAGCTGGAGCGGATCGCTGGCGAAAAGAAGGTCGAGGCCGCCGCCCAGAAGGTCGTCGCCGCCGCACTCGCGCCCGATGGCACGCCGAAGGAAGAAACGGCGACCGATCTGCTCCGCATCGACGATCTCAAGATCGAGATCGGCTACGGACTGCTGCCGCTGATCAACTCGCCCGATGGCACGGATCGCCTGACCGATCAGGTCAAGGCGCTGCGTCGCCAGCTCGCGGCCGATCTCGGCTTCGTCATGCCGTCGGTTCGCATCGTCGACAACGTCCAGCTCGACGCCAGCACCTACATCATCAAGGTCAAGGAGATCGACGCCGGCCAGGGGATCGTCTATCCCGGCCAGTTCATGGCGATGGACCCCATGGGCGGTCAGGTCGACCTGCCGGGTCAGCATGTGCTGGAGCCGACCTTCGGCCTGCCGGCAAGCTGGGTCGACGCCTCGCTTCGCGATGAGGCGCAACTGCGCGGCTACACCGTCGTCGATGCGGCGACCGTGGTGTCGACCCACCTGACCGAAGTGCTCAAGAACAACATGCCGGAACTCCTCAGCCATGTGGAAACGCAAAAGCTGCTGCGCGAACTGCCGAAGGAACATGCCGAACTGCTGAAGGATCTGGTGCCGAACCTGATCTCGACCACCGGCATCCAGCGCGTGATGCAGTTGCTGCTGGCCGAGCGAATCTCGATCCGCGATCTCGGCACGATCATCGAGGGCATCGCCGAGGTCGCCAGCGTCATCAAGAATCCGCGCGACATCGCCGAGCATGTGCGCACCCGGCTTGCCCGCCAGATCTGCTCGCAATATAGCGCGCCGCAGGGTCATCTGCCGATCATCACCCTGTCGCCGTCCTGGGAAAGCGTCTTCGCCGAGTCGATCATCGGCGAGGGCGAGAACCGGCATCTCGCGATGCAGCCGTCGCGCCTGAACGATTTCGTGCAAGCCGTCCGCGACCGCTTCGAGGATGCGGCGCGGATCGGGGAGATGCCGGTGCTGGTCACCTCGTCCTTCGCGCGGCCGTTCGTGCGCCAGATCGTCGAGCGTTTCCGGCGGGAGACGCCGGTCCTGTCGCAGGGCGAGGTGCATCCACGGGTCCGGCTGAAGAACGTCGCCAGCATCTGAGAATCGGGTGCGGCCCTGACGCAGTGCCTCACGAAGCAGGGCCCCATGCGGCAGGCGCGTTTCAGGCTCTGAAACCCTTCTGCTAGCCAGAGCCATGACTTTTCCGCCGCTTTCGCGCAATAACCTGCTTTTTCTGCTGATGTGTCTCGTCTGGGGGCTGACCTGGCTGCCGGTCAAGATCGGCGCGGGTATCGTGCCACCGATCTTCCTGGCCGCGGCCCGGTTCCTCATTGCCGGCGTCCTGATGCTCGCCTGGGCGGGGCGGGATGCGGTTCTCGTGCCACGCGTTGCCTGGCCACGCCTGATCCTGACCGCTGCCTTCATCAACACCGCGAATTACGCGCTGCTGTTCTGGGGTGTGCTTCAGGCGCCGACGGGCCTTTCCGCGATCGTCAACTTCGCCATGATCCCGATCGTCTCGATGCTCGCGGGACGGGTACTGGGCGACGAGTATCTGGACTGGGCTCGGATCGGCGCGATCCTGCTCGGCGTGTGCGGGCTCGGGCTGCTATTCGCGACGCGGGCGCAGGGTGGGTTCGCCAATCTCGCGGGACATCGTGAGTTGTTGGGTCTGGGGGCGATCCTGCTTGGCACGATTTTCTATTGCGTCGGCGCGGTGCTGGCGCGGCAGATTTCCAGCACGATGCCAACGCTCACCCTGGCTGGCTGGCAGACATTGATCGGCGGGATTGGTCTGGCCGTTGTGTCGGGGCTGCTCGAACCGATCGGCGCGGATGACTTTCATGCGCTGGTGCGCTGGCCCGTGCTGCCGTCCCTGGCTTTTCTCGTCGCCGGTGGCTCGCTCATCGGGTTCACCGTCTATATGCGGCTCCTGCGCGACTGGGGCCCCTTCAGGGCCGGGCTCTATGCTTTCGTCTCACCGGCAATCGCGGTTTCGACCGGCATCGTCGTCCTTGGCGAACCATTTGGCTGGAGCGAGGGCGTCGGCGCGGTCATTATGTTCGCGGCCGCCGCGATGGCGCTGCGCAAGCGCTAGTCCCTGGCGCTTTCCGTAACCCGGCCGATATCTGCCGGTTTTTTCTCATGCAGTTTCTTGGCGAGTTGCGCGCGTTCGAACAACACGACGATCACAGCCGAGATCGCGAGCGGGATCAGCAGGTAGAACAATCGGAAGACGATGATCGCGGCGAGAACTTCAAGTTTGGGGATTTCAGGCAGCGCCTTGACGAACAGCAATTCCATGACGCCAAGACCACCGGGGGCCTGTGAGATCAGGGCTGCCGAAAACACGGCCACGAAGACGCCGAGAACGACGAAATATCCGGGATTGCCGGCTTCCGGCAGGGCGAAATAAACGATCGCCGCCGCTCCCATGATTTCCAGCGGGCCGATGATGAGCTGACGAAAGGCGATCGGCAGTGACGGATAGGCGAGGGTGAAGCCTCGGATCGTCAGCGGCTTCAGGCCAAGGGTCGCTCCAGCCAGATACAGGGCGACGAAGGCCAGACAGCCAATGCCGATGGCGCGCGCGGTCCATGTCGGCACCCCCAACAGGTTCGTCACCAACCGTGGCTCGAAGGTGAAGACGACACCACCGATCGTCAGCATTCCGAGCGCGAAGGTGAACGAGCAGAACGCGACCAGCACCGCGACTTCGGCCGCCGTCAGGCCCTTCGCGGAATAGGCCCGGTATCGCACCATGCCGCCCGAGAATACCGAGGCGCCGATGTTATGCGACAGCGCGTAGGTCGTGAACGAGCAGAGCGTGATGTACGTCCACGAAATCTGACGGTCGTAGCCGAGATGTTTCAGGGCGATGCGGTCATAGCCGGCCAAGGCCCAGTAGGCCACGGCTGTCGACAGGATCGCGAGCGCGAAACGGTGCGGCGGAATGCCGGCCACCGCGTGCCAGAGATCCCGTATCGAATTGCCCTGAAATTCCTGGAACAGCAGCCAGAACGAGAAGATTACCGCGCCAATGCCAATGATCGGCCAGAGATAGTCGAGATATTTCTTCATGCGCACGGAAACTCCCGGCCAAGGTCATGGCAGCCGCCTCCAATCGCGGCAAGCCGCCGATGCCATGGACGCGGGATTGACGGCGTTATTTCCCGTTTTTCTTGAGCCAGGCCGTCATCAGGGCGATTTCCTTTTCCTGATCGGCGATGATGCCTTCCGCCAGTTTTCTCAGTTCGGGATCGGTACCATGGGCGAGCATGATTTTTGCCATTTCGACCGCGCCCTGGTGATGCGGGATCATTCCGCGCACGAAGTCGCTGTCGACATTGCCGGAAAAGGTAATGTCCATATCCTTGTGCATCTTTGCGTTGGCGGCGCGGAAGGCCTTGGTCGCGGCCGATTCCGTCGCCGTGGACGACGTGGCATGAGTCCCGTGGCCGCCATGCGTCTGTGCGATCGTCGTGCCCGGCATCGTTGCCAGTATCAGCAGCATGAGGCCAAGTCCCGAATGTGAAACACTGGAGCGCGACATTGCAAAATCCCTTTCCGACCGCATAAGCTGCACGCATTGCGGGATCGTCGAAGAGCATTATAGCGGCTTCGGCTGCTTTCGACAGGTCGGCAAAGGTCGCAGGTGAAAAGTTCGATGTCGACGACCATGCCAATCACCATCGATGGCACGACCGATGTACCCCGTGGAATGCTGGCGACGGTCGTGACCTTTCTGGAAATGCACGCTCGGCCTCCGATGCGTCCCGATCCGGATCTGCCCACACCTGGCGAACTCGTTCGTCTTGGCCCCGATGAAATCGAGCGCTACCTCGCGATCTATCGCCGCCTGGGCCACCGCTGGATGTGGTTCAGCAGGCTGGTCATGCGGCGCGAGCAGGTCGCCGCGATTATCGCCGATCCAGGGACACAAGCTTGGTGCCTCACGCGCGATGGTGAGGATATCGGCCTGCTCGAACTCGATTTCCGGCAGGAAGGCCGTTGCGAAATCGCGTTCTTCGGGCTGGTGGAAAAGGCAACGGGGCAGGGCATCGGTCGCTGGATGATGAACCGGGCGCTCAAGCTTGCGTGGTCGCCGCCGGTTTCACGGGTGTGGGTGCATACCTGCACATTCGACGATCCACGGGCCGTGGCCTTCTATCAGCGGTCGGGCTTTGAAATTTTCAAGATTGGCATCGAGATCTGTCACGATCCGCGGCTGGCCGGCCACCTTCCAGTGGACGCCGCCCCGCATGTCCCGCTGCTGCGGTGAACGGCGCGGCGCTTCTCCGGCCGCTCAGTAGCTGACTCGCGACGAGCGTAGCGCGATGGCATCGACCGCGGCCTGTTCGCGGGCCGCATCGGCCACCCTCTCGGCCGCGCGCTCGCGATCCTCCAGAATTTCGACCTTCTTCATGTCCTCAAAGGCTTCCTGCAATTCGGCCTTGGCGTCGTTCAACTGACCGGTCAGGTTCTCGGCCGACTGGATGAGGTTGTCGCGTCGCGCCATCGCCGCCCGCGCATAGGTCGGGTAGGCGAAATGCGCCGTGTCGGAAATGCCGGACCGCTTTTCCTCGGCCTGGATTTCGCGGTCGAGATCGCCGGCCATGCGATGAAACTCGGCGATCATCGTCTCGATCTGGTTCACGCGGCGACGCTTGTCGTCCACCTGGAACCGCTTGAGCCGAATAAGGGTCTCACGCGACTTCATGTCGTCACTACTCCTGAACACGCATGGAACGACAGCCGACCCCTCAGCCCGTTCCGGTCAACACAATCCGCGAGACGCATGAGTTATGACCCAAGGAGGTTGACCGTTCCTTACCGTGATCCGCGGTGACGGCCCTGCTGTTGCTTTTCGCCTTTGCGGTCGAATGAGTGGAGCTACTTGAACCTCAGTTCGTCATCAACGCTGCAAGATGGGCATAAGAATCTGGGATCGACGACGACTCGTCCTTGCCTTGGGCCAGAAACGCCTCCAGCGCCGGGTTGAGACGAATGGCCTCGTCAACTTCAGGCGATGAACCGGAGCGATAGGCGCCAAGGCGGATCAACTCCTCCATGTCGGCATAGGTGGCCAGCGTCTGCCTGGCTTTCTGGATCACCGGCCAATAAGCCGGATCGCAGGATTTGGGCATGGTCCGGGACACCGATTTCAGGATGTTGATGGCCGGATAGCGCCCGCGCTCGGCGATGGCGCGTTCCATGACGATATGGCCGTCGAGGATGCCGCGCACCGCGTCGGCGATCGGCTCGTCATGGTCGCCGCCGTCGACGAGCACGGTGAACAGCCCGGTGATGTTGCCCGCCGCCATACCGGGTCCCGCACGCTCCAGCAGACGCGGCAACTCGGCGAAGACCGTCGGTGTGTAGCCCTTGGTCGTTGGGGGCTCGCCGGCGGCAAGACCGATTTCGCGCTGCGCCATGGCGAAGCGCGTCACCGAATCCATCAGGCACAGCACCTTCGCCTGCTGATCGCGGAAGTACTCGGCGATCGACAGGGTGAGGTAGGCTGCCTGCCGGCGCATCAGGGCGGGTTCGTCCGAGGTCGCGACCACCACGACCGAGCGCGCGAGCCCGTCTGGACCGAGATCCTCCTGAAGGAACTCCTGCACCTCGCGACCGCGTTCGCCGACAAGGCCGATGACGGTGATATCGGCGCTGGCATACCGTGCCATCATCGACAGCAATACGGATTTGCCCACGCCGGAACCCGCGAAAATACCCATGCGCTGACCGCTGCAACAGGTCAGGAACGCATTCAGCGCCTTGACGCCAAGGTCGAGCGGCGGTCCGACGCGGCCTCGGCCATGAGCGGGCGGCGGATCGGCGCGGTAGGGATACAGCGTGTCGCCCTCTGGCAACGGCGGTCCCCCATCGATGGGACGGCCGAGGGCGTCGATCACGCGGCCTAGCCAAGCTGGCGTCGGGCGGATGCCGGGCTGGGAGCGGCGCACGAAGGCCTGGCAGCCACGCCTTATGCCATGGACGGTGCCGAAGGGCATCGCCAGCGCCTTGTCGCCGGCAAACCCAACGACCTCGCAGGTAACCGTGTTGCCGGGAGCGATCTCGATATCGAGCCAGCCGCCGAGACTCATCAAGCCGATCGGCCCGCCGACCTCGATCAGCAATCCGCGGACGGCCACGACGCGCCCATAGACGGCGTTGCTCTCGATCTTGCCCACGGCATCGCGCAGGGCGATCAGCCGTTGTCCCGCGATGAAATCTTGCGACATGGGAGCCCGCGTCAACCTTTCGTTTACCTGTGTCGTTAACACTGCGTTTCGAAGCGGTGAGATCGACAGATTGTTAGCAGGATTCGCATCCTGCATCAGGGGCGGTTTCATCCTTTGCGCGAAAGGCGGCTTTTGCCGGTATGGGCCGACGGATCGCCGGTGCGTAAGACCGCATCGAAGATTTATTGGCTTTGATCGTAGAAGCAGCTTGCACTCGGGAATCATGGTTTGTTAACCAATTAACCGTAGCGTGTCGCGTGGCGTTTCTTCGGGCAAGTGAATCGTCGTCCAACGCCGTGGGGGCATGGACGAAGAGCTCAGGTTTGCAAGGCCCGGGACGAACAGGGGACGTGACATGCGCGTTCTGTTGATTGAAGACGATAGCGCGACCGCCCAGAGCGTCGAGTTGATGCTCAAATCGGAGAGCTTCAACGTTTACACGACGGATCTTGGCGAAGAGGGTGTCGATCTCGGCAAGCTCTACGATTACGACATCATCCTCCTCGACCTGAACCTTCCCGACATGTCGGGCTACGAGGTTTTGCGCTCGCTGCGGGTGGCCAAGGTCAAGACGCCGATCCTGATTCTCTCCGGCCTGGCGGGCATCGAGGATAAGGTGCGCGGCCTGGGTTTCGGAGCTGACGATTATCTGACCAAGCCCTTCCACAAGGACGAGCTCGTCGCACGTATCC
>JAESGE010000104.1_pt1 | contig 86835 bp, 89 predicted proteins | sample 9269601 | NCBI WGS metagenome assembly JAESGE01 (sample SAMN14515569, study PRJNA621662) | algae metagenome | isolation source: Tolypothrix brevis GSE-NOS-MK-07-07A and co-occurring heterotrophs from wet... | place: USA: Grand Staircase Escalante National Monument, Utah | collected 2006-04-16
AATTGGTATCAATCAATTCTAAATTCTAATCATTAATATTTTTCATATATTGGGCTGATGCAATAAAAGTATTCTTGCCCTCAGATTCTAGTACGCTATGTTAGCAATATTTCAATCAAACATTATAATGGATGCTCCCGGCGATCGCAAAGAGCGCTAACTACAAAACACATCGATCGCTATGCTTATTATGCGTTGCACAAAACCCTTGATTAGACGTAGCATTGCTACGTCTAATCAAGGGTTTTGTGGAGATGTCTATTAAATCTCATAGTGCCAAATTTCTTCTTCTCGCAGCACAATTCGATGTAGACTCAGACGGTGAATAAAGCCTTCCTGTTCTAATTGTCTGAGAATACGGGTGATTGTTACGCGAGTTGAACCCAATAGTTCGGCAATGTCTTCATGAGTCAGACGCATATCTATCAAACGTCCTTGTTCAACTTCACGACCAAACCTTTTAGATAGCCATGTCAACAGCTTGATCAGCATGATGTCAACTGTTTTATAGCCACGAACAATCATCAATTCTTCAGCTTGTTGGATGTGTGCCAGCAATACGTCTGCAATTTGATCCCATCCTTGCAAATGGAAGATTGTTGCTTGGACTTTGGTGAGACACTCCATCTGATACGGTTCGACTTTTGACAAAGCTTTGCCAACAATATCTCCCGATCCCCACACTCCCAGACTGACGCTCGTACCATCTTCGAGATAAGTAAATGTTCGTACAACCCCTGTTTCAATTTTCCACAGAGTTTGAGTCTGTTGTGGCAACAAGGAGCGACGAGAAAAAGATTGAACTGTATTCTTATTTACAGAATTTAGTGGGGCAAAGTATAAAGACATTATTGCAAATAATCCTATTATCCGATACATTAACCGTAGTATTCAAAATATATCAATTTCTGGAAGGATTTCCTATGGGCATAGCCGTTAATAATGTTTCCAAACACTATGGTTCTTTCCACGCTGTGGATTCTGTGAGCTTGGAGTTTAAAACTGGCTCTCTGGTTGCGCTTTTGGGTCCGTCTGGTTCAGGAAAATCAACATTAATGCGGATGATTGCTGGACTAGAGACACCTAGTTCCGGTGAAGTGTGGATAGTTGGTGAAAATGCGACTCACAAGCGGGTGCAAGAGCGTAATATTGGCTTTGTATTTCAGCATTATGCCTTATTTAAGCATCTGACAGTGCGGCAGAACATCGCTTTTGCCCTAGAACTCCGTAAAGCTCCCAAAACTAAGATTAAGCAGCGAGTAGAGGAACTTTTAGATTTGGTGCAGTTGAGTGGATTAGGCGATCGCTATCCCTCACAATTATCTGGGGGACAACGGCAAAGAGTCGCCTTAGCGCGAGCTTTAGCAGTTCAACCGCAAATCTTGCTGCTAGATGAACCTTTCGGGGCATTAGATGCGAAAGTACGCAAAGATTTAAGAATATGGTTGCGACGTCTGCATGAAGATGTGCATGTAACGACAGTCTTTGTCACCCACGACCAAGAAGAAGCAATGGAAGTTGCTGATGAAATTGTTGTCATGAATAAAGGTCGAGTCGAGCAAGTTGGCACACCGGCAGAGATTTACGACCACCCAGCAACACCATTTGTCATGAGCTTTATTGGTCCAGTGAATATCCTACCTGGTAACTCTGGTATTCAAACAGGCAATCATTCGGTGACTGCGAGCGATCGCATATTCTTACGTCCTCATGACATTCTCATTCAACCCCAGAAAGTCGAAGACGCAGCACCAGCCAAAGTTGAGAACATCATTCACTTAGGTTGGGAAATTCGCATTGAGTTAATTCTAGAATCTGGGGAAAGGATAAATGCTCACCTCAGCCGAGAGCAGTTCAATCAACTTCCACTGAAAGAAAATCAGCGAGTCTACGTTAAACCCAAGCAAGCAAGAGTTTTTCCGGCTTATGCCTAGAAAGAGTTTAGTTGGTAGTGGCAATTTTGTTGAGGGTAAAAGGCACCGGAATTGTGACGTTTAAGCTAGAATTGTTAAAGGTTCTTTACAGAGTTTGCATACAATTCCTAATTCTGTTAGTTCAGATCAGTATTTATTACAAGTAAGTCTGAAAATTTCCCCTATAGTTCACAGAACTCCCTCTTTTATGACGCTTCCAATCCGTAACGTCGCCATCATTGCCCACGTAGATCACGGCAAAACAACCCTCGTTGATGCACTCCTCAAACAATCCGGCATTTTCCGCGAAGGCGAAGACGTTCCGGATTGCGTTATGGACTCTAACGCTCTTGAAAGAGAGCGAGGTATCACTATTCTTTCTAAAAATACAGCGGTACAGTACAAAGACACGCTGATCAATATTGTTGACACTCCCGGACACGCTGACTTTGGTGGTGAAGTCGAACGCGTACTCGGCATGGTTGACGGGTGTCTTCTGATTGTCGATGCCAATGAAGGTCCCATGCCCCAAACGCGCTTTGTACTGAAGAAAGCTTTGGAAAAAGGGCTTCGTCCCATCGTTGTGATCAACAAAATTGATCGTGGTCAAACTGACCCCCACGTTGCTGTTGATAAAGTTTTGGATCTGTTCTTGGAATTAGGGGCAGATGAAGACCAGTGTGATTTTACCTATCTTTTTGCCTCCGGTATGGCAGGTTTCGCCAAGGAAAGCTTGGAAGCAGAATCGGTAGATATGCAACCTTTATTTAATGCGATTCTGCAACATGTTCCACCACCAGTCGGAGATCCTGCCAAGCCTTTACAATTGCAGGTCACAACCCTAGATTATTCAGAATATCTAGGACGGATTGTCATTGGCAGAATTCACAATGGCACCATCCGCCAAGGTCAGCAAGCCGCTTTAGTAACAGAAGATGGCACCATTGTCAAGGGTAAAATTACCAAGTTGATGGGCTTTGAAGGGCTAAAGCGCGTAGACATGGAAGAAGCTACCGCAGGTTATATTGTTGCAGTGGCTGGTTTCGCTGATGCTTATATTGGAGAAACCATTACTGATCCCAATGAACCGCAAGCTTTACCACTAATTAAAGTGGATGAACCAACCTTGCAAATGGCGTTTTGGGTGAATGATTCGCCCTTTGCTGGTCAAGAAGGCAAGTTGGTGACTTCCCGACAAGTGCGCGATCGCCTTTTCCGCGAATTAGAAACTAACGTTGCTTTGCGCGTCGAGGAAACAGATTCCCCTGATAAATTCTTAGTTTCCGGTCGTGGGGAACTGCACTTGGGCATTTTAATTGAAACCATGCGTCGGGAAGGCTTTGAGTTTCAAGTATCCCAACCACAGGTAATTTATCGCGAAATCAACGGTCAACGTTGCGAACCTTATGAATTGCTCGTGCTGGACGTTCCAGCCTATGCAGTTGGTAGCTGTATTGAACGCCTGGGACAACGAAAAGGCGAAATGCAAGACATGCAACCAGGTAGTGGCGATCGCACCCAGCTGGAGTTTGTCATTCCTGCCCGTGGTTTGATCGGTTTCCGGGGTGAATTCATGCGAATGACTCGTGGTGAAGGTATCATGAACCACAGTTTCCTAGACTACCGTCAACTCAGTGGCGACATTGAAGCACGCAACAAAGGCGTTTTAATCTCCTTTGAAGAAGGCGTTTCTACCTTCTACGCCATGCAGAACGCTGAAGATCGAGGCGCATTCTTTATCGTTCCCGGTACCAAAGTTTACAGAGGCATGATTGTCGGAGAACACAATCGTTCCCAAGATTTGGAACTGAACATCTGTAAGACAAAGCAACTTACAAACCACCGTGCTTCCGGTGGTGAGGAATTAGTACAGTTGCAAGCACCAATTGACATGAGTTTAGAACGTGCTTTAGAGTACATCGGACCCGATGAATTGGTGGAAGTTACACCCCAATCGATTCGTCTGCGGAAGATGGCGAAGAAGTTGGCGAAACGGTAAGTAAAGTTACTTGATTAATTTAGAAAGCCCGTATATACGGGCTTTTTGTTTTTGATTTAGTACCTGATGTCCCAGCTTTTACATACGCTATTCTAGAAAATAATATCCAGGAAAGTTCTGAATATCATTTCTAATATCAGTGTATATACGTTTCTGAGAGGTCAAGTCGTCCGGGTTGAAAAAGATGATCCGAGAGGAACAAAATATATAGTAGTAGGAATTGCATTAGATCAACAAACGCCTGTTTGCTTGGTTACAGCGGAAAAATTGATATATTCATTTAGTTAAGACAAAGTTAAAAAGCTAAATATAATTCAATTATTTCTACGCCTTCCTCTTAAAATTTTTCAATATATTTTCTCAGAAATACTAATTGATTTGCCATATACTCGGCTTCCATACTTTCTACTAACTTGAACAATCCTCGCAACTGTTCTCCAATTGCATAGCTCTGCTTGGCAGCAAGTACAATACCTGAATGCTTTTGTTGCTGTTCGAGATAAGCTTTATGCAATCGACAAAAATCACCAACATTGAAACTATAAATAACGCGCCTCTGTTCCGTTGCCCAGATTAATTGGCTATCATCAGATGATCCTAATTTATCTGCCTCAGCCGTTGTTATTACATCAATCCCAGCATTGCGTAAGCCATTAGCTAGAGATTTTTTGCCAGCATCTTCATCTAAATAGAAGCAAATTTTACTCACGCACAATTACCTGACATCCACTTCGTTTCCAGAGCGTTACATTCTTTTTGATATAAAGCAATTTCTCTATCCATTGCCTCCTGATTAGCATAGTAATAGGCAAGCGCCGCATAAACTTGCGCTAGAGATAAATGTGGATATTCTGCCACAATATCTTGAGGAGATAAGCCTGCTTGAGAATCCATCACAATATTTTGAACCGCCATGCGCGTACCAACAATGCAAGGGCGACCTCCAGCAACTTGAGGTGTCCTCACAATTAGGGTTCCAATATCAACTATTGCTACCATGTTTTTTCCACTTTAACTGAATCAATGAATCTTCCACGTCTGTTCCATATCTTAATAATACATATTGTTTGTGACCTGCGCGATCGCTCTTTCCAACAGGTATAGCAATAGTGCGAACGCTTAAATCACCCTTTTTAATACGCTACCCATGTATGTAGCCAAGCCTCTGAAATACTGTGAATTTCAGGTGCTGTTGGGTTAAAAAGGAAACTATGAAAATCATTAAACCCTTCATCAACTGGCTAGAAATCCGCGCTTGTGCCCCTACGCACAGCGGTTGGGTATTAGCGGGAATTGCAATTTGTTTTTTTGGGGCTGGTATCAATACGATGGCTGGTTGGTTATACGTTATTAGCGGGGTCAGTTTTGCCCTATTAATTGTTTCAGCTTTTTTACCACAGCGATCGCTTGTCGGTTTAGTTGTCAAACGTCGTTTCATCAACCCAGTCTCAGCAGGCGATGAACTTACGGTAGAATTAGAAATTAGCAACAACACAAAACAGCCTGTTAACTTGCTTCAAATTGAGGATATCTTGCCGATTGTTTTGGGCAAACCAGTACACCAGCCAATCGAAACGATTCAAAGCCAAAATAGTTATAAATGGGTATGCAATCACCCAACTGTGCGGCGGGGTGTTTATCGCTGGCAGACAGTCGAACTAGCCACAGGTGCGCCTTTAGGATTATTTTGGTGTCGGCGTCAGCATGAATGTGCCGCAAAAGCGATCGTTTACCCAACTGTGTTACCCCTCAAGAATTGTCCTTTAATAGACGAAATTGGGCTTGACGATAACATAAAAAGCGATCCTCGTGGGAAACCTTTTCAAACCGCCACAGCCGGATTAACGCGATCGCTTCGTCCCTACCGCACAGGTGATCCCATTCGTCTCATCCACTGGCGCAGCAGCGCCCGCTACGGGGATTTACGGGTACGTGAATTAGAAAAAGTTACAAATGGACAAGATATTATTATTGCCTTAGATAGTGCTGCAACCTGGGAAGAAGACAACTTTGAGCAAGCAGTAATTGCCGCAGCATCGCTGTATTTTTACGCACAAATGCAACAGATGCAAGTGCAACTGTGGACAGCAGCCACAGATTTAGTTAAAGGTGAAACGATGGTTTTGGAAACTTTAGCGGCAATTAATCCAGGAGAAGATAATATCACAAAAGCTCCTACTAACTCGCCTTTAATTTGGCTGACTCCAAATCCAGCGATCGCCTTTCTTCCTAATGGTAGTCGTTGGGTGCTGTGGCAAAATACATCAACTGTAAATTGGGATTATCCAGGAATTATTATCCAAAGCGAGCGATCGCTGCAACCCCAACTCCAAACAGGGTAATAGGGACGCTTGAACTTGGATAGGACGCAAGTGTCATATTTTTTCCTGATTGAGGTTGTCAAGAGTCAAAAATTAACAGTCCAAAAAATCTGGTTCCTTGACCCTTAACTTTTGACCCTGATATTGCAGATTTTGCGGAACCCAGCAGCCACCTCAAATATAGCCCATTGGAAAACTTAACCAAACTTAAAAACTTGAGAATGGGGAAATCCCCCCAGTAATACCTCACCGAGCCTGAGGTACAATGCAAAGAAATATTTAAATTATGAGATGCTCCTTCCTATGAACGGACCAGAAGTTAACACAAAATCCAGTGATAAAAACCTAGAGGCAATGCGCCATTTTTCCGAACAATACGCCAAGCGTACTGGAACCTACTTCTGTTCTGAACCCTCTGTAACCGCAGTTGTGATTGAAGGACTTGCCAAGCATAAAGACGACTTAGGGGCGCCTTTGTGTCCTTGTCGTCACTACGAAGACAAAGCAGCTGAAGTAAGCGCGACATTTTGGAACTGTCCTTGTGTACCGATGCGAGAACGCAAGGAATGCCATTGTATGCTATTTCTCACCTCAGATAACGACTTTGCAGGTGAAATGCAAGAAATTTCTTTAGAAACAATCAAAGAAGTGCGAGATAGCATGGGTTGATGGAAAGCATCCCCTGGGAATTTTGGCAAAGCGTAGAACAGTTCAATTCTGGACAGTTCTACGCCTGTCATGATAGTTTAGAGGCTCTATGGATCGAAGCATCAGAGCCAGAAAAAAGCTTTTATCAAGGCGTTTTACAGATTGCTGTAGCCTTGTATCACCTGAGTAATCGTAACTGGCGAGGCGCAGTAATTTTATTAGGAGAAGGAAGCAATCGCCTGGGACGTTACCCATCAACATACAGCGGTATTGATGTTGATGAATTATTAGATCAGAGTGCGGCATTGTTGAGCGCACTACAAAAAGCCGGAGCGGACAAGATTACCGCTGGTAACTTAGGTGAAGATGATGCCTTGACCTTGCCCAAGATTTTACTTGTGAACGAATCAGGGAAATAGGGACGCTTGGAGTAGGCAACAAAGGGGAGAAGCAGGACAGGGGAGACAAAGGACAAAAAGAATAATTTTTTTCTCCCCATCCCCTCTATAGGCTTTTAGCAAAGCTTCGCAACAAACATATGTATAGTGGCGAAACAATAAAGTTTTAGAAAGCGTCAAGAGTTTTAACCAGTGCCTAATCCACAACTAGTGTAGATTGTGTATTGTATCCGAAACACGACTAAAGCTGCGTGACTTATTGTTTCGTAGTAAGCACGAAGAGTGCTTAATAATATAAGCACTCTTCGTGCTTACTACAATAAAACACTTAAGATAATTAAAGTAAAAATCAAAATCTTAAATCATAAATTACTATCATGCCCTGGTATCAATTGCCTCAATTACACATACGTCGGTTTGGATTAGCCTTAATGTTACCAGTTGCTCTGGTGGGAACTATAGCCTTTCCCATCGAACTGCAAAGCGCTACAGCACAAACTTCTGGACAACAAGGACGCCCACTGCAAATTAAGTCTGATATCCAAGAATACGACGCCAAAACGCAAGTAGTAACAGCGCGTGGTAACGTACAAATGGTTTATCCGGCTCGGCAAATTCAAGCCACAGCTGCCCAGGCTCAATATTTTAGCAAAGAACGCCGGATCGATTTCAGTGGCAACGTTTATATTTTGCAACAGGGTGCTAATAGCATCAGAGCAGACAAAGTTACATATCTAATTGACGAAGGACGGTTTGTAGCATTACCGCAAAACAATCGCCAGGTAGAATCAATCTATTTGGTAAACGATGCCAACGTCAACGCCCCATCTGCGGCACCCGCACCAAAAACACCGCCTTTAAGGCGTTCCAATTAGAAATAATCGCTTCATTTAGGGTAGATAAACTGTGAAAATTGTTTTAGAAAACGTTCACAAATCTTACGGCAAGCGAGTTATTGTCAATCGCGTTAACATTTCTGTCGCTCAAGGAGAAATCGTCGGTTTACTCGGTCCCAATGGAGCTGGTAAGACAACCACATTTTATATTGCCACAGGTTTAGAAAAACCCGATCATGGAAACGTTTGGTTAGATAACCAGAATATTACTGACATGCCAATGCACAAAAGGGCGCGAATGGGTGTTGGCTATTTAGCGCAAGAACCAAGTATTTTTCGTGCCTTGAGTGTGCGAGATAACATTCTTTTAGTACTAGAGCAAACCAATGTGCCACGATTAGAATGGTCAGGGAGAGTACAAAATTTACTGCGGGAGTTGCGTTTGGAAAAAGTAGCTAACAGTAAAGGAATTCAACTTTCTGGAGGTGAGCGACGCCGGACAGAATTAGCGAGAGCTTTGGCTGCTGGGCGTTCGGGACCAAAGTTTTTGCTTTTAGATGAACCATTTGCCGGAGTTGATCCGATCGCCGTTTCCGAAATTCAGCATATAATCGCCAGATTACGCGATCGCAATATGGGTGTTCTCATCACAGATCACAATGTCCGCGAAACTCTCGCCATCACAGATCGCGCTTATATCATGCGCGAGGGACAAATTCTCGCCGCCGGTACTGCTGAAGAACTTTATAATAACCCGTTGGTAAGACAATATTACTTAGGTGATAACTTCCAGGTTTAGTCATATGTCATTTGTCTTTTGTCTTTGAATAATGACCAACGACTAATGACTAATAACTCATGACTAATAACTAATAATGAAATACAAGCCTTTTTATACCCTAAATTCTCTCCTGCCTTTTTCCATCATGGATCGCTACCTCACTAGCGAATTAATACCGCCATTTTTATTTGGTGTCGGAGCATTCTCATCAATTGGTGTCACAATTGATGCTGTATTTGAACTGGTGAGAAAAATAGTAGAATCCGGGCTACCAGTAGGAATTGCACTCCAAGTTTTTTTATTAACCCTACCAAAGTTCATTGTTTTAGCCTTTCCCATGTCTACGCTCCTAGCTACTTTGATGACTTACAGTCGTCTTTCTAGCGAAAGCGAATTGATTGCTCTGCGAGGATGTGGCGTAAGTGTTTATCGCATGGTATTAACTGCGGTGTTTTTAAGTTTGCTGGTTACAGGATTGACATTTGCCTTTAACGAGGAAATTGCACCAGCAGCAAGTTACCAAGCAGCTGTTACCTTAGAAAAAGCCCTAAAATCGGACAAACCACCTATTGCCAAACAGGATAACTTCCTCTATGCAGAAAAGCGAGATGTGAAGCAACCCGATGGCAAAAAGCAAAAAATTCTCATCCGCTTATATTACGCCGACCAATTTGATGGCGAGCGCTTCAGAGGTTTGACAATTATAGATCGTTCCGACCAAAAAGCTCGGCAAGGTTTAAGTCAAATTGTCGTTGCAGATTCCGGCGAATGGAATCCATCGGAAAACACTTGGAATATTTACAAAGGTACCATTTATTTAGTAGCTCCTGATAGTTCTTATCGCAATATTGTGCGGTTTGAACAGCAACAATTACAATTGCCTCGCACAGCATTTGAACTAGCACAAAAAAGCAAAGATTACGACCAAATGAATATCGCTCAAGCGCTAGAACAATTGGAAATAGAACGCCTAGGCGGTGATGATAAAAAAATTCGCAAACTGAAAATTCGGATTCAACAAAAATTAGCCTTGCCCTTTGTATGTGTAGTTTTTGGCTTAGTAGGCGCAGCTATGGGAAGCATACCACAGCGTACCGGGCGAGGAACCAGTTTTGGTATTAGTGTCATAGTTATTTTTTCATACTACTTACTTGGCTTTCTTACTAGTGCCTTAGGAGAGGCAAATGTTTTGTCTCCCTTTATGGCAGCTTGGTTGCCGGATTTTCTTGGTTTAGGGACAGGCATATTCTTATTGATACGAGTTGCCCAACGATGAATTACAACACAAAATTAGTTAGAGAATTATTGAGATTAAATCCGAATTGTCGGTTGCCAAATTATTTGACCACTTGACAAATTAATGTCCATAAATAATAAACCCTTCAAAGGCGAAATGAACTAAACAACGCGCAAAGTTAAACAGGGGTTCTTTGGGGTCACGGTCAGTTTTATACTGCTTTATGGCATCTTGGACATTTTGTGTAGTGAGGTTGTTTTTCAATTCAAAGGTAATGAGGGGTAAGCCGTTGATGAAAATCCCCATATCCAGCGATCGCGGAGCGCGAATATCCAACTTTTAGCAAATTAAGCTAGAAGCTCAGTGTCTTTAGACCTGGGTTGCTGACAATCTACTTATTTAACGTCAAATATTTAAGTCCACTCTTTTCGGAAATCATATCTACCGGGAGCAAGGATGTCGTTTGGATCTAGTGCCCTTTTCAGTTTTTGTAGTAATTTGCCATAATCATCTTTCGCTGGTGGTAGAGAATTCATCAATTGAGTACTTAAGCGATAAGGGATATAGCCCTCCAATAACAATTTCTGCATCATTTCATCATGGCATAAGAACGCACGCTCATCCTCTCCATCCACATCTCTGTCGTAAATAATGGCTACAGTCATATCTATACTTCTTTCTGTTATGCATTGCAGCCCTACATTTGGCTCAAACTGATGTAGTTTCGCTGTTTCCTCAATAATTCTCAAAGCTGCTCTAACATGCTGTCCATCAAAGGGTACGCTTGGTGCTAACCAAATTATCCCACAACCATCTCTGTCAGGATCCATATTCGATGATGGCACGGGAGATTGCTTTCTCCAGTAAACCATAGAGACAGCTTTTTCTGTTGGAATACCACGCTGGAGATTTTTGCTGTAGAGTAAGTCGATAGTATTTCTCAAGTCAATTCCAGTTATCCATTTATAGAGTGGTCGAATTATTTCAGCAATTTGGGCTTTGCGAGCATCAAAGAAAATAAGTTTATCGACCGTTTTCTTCAATGCTTGTTTAATCAATTTCCGTTCTATCTGACCATGTTCTCTGCTGTTTGAATACAAGGCTCCCTCTCCAATCCATAAACCACCACCCCATGTTTTTCTTAATTTCTGCATTAAATCTGCTGAAAGGAGTGTTTTTCCATTAGCTTCTTTCCAAGGATACTGTTGTTTTGTCGAGAGCATTCTGTAGTCGTTAAATAGAACAAAACTATTTCTCATCAGTCCTTGCAACTTAAGTTTTCGTAGGGTATCAATGAATTCCTCAAGATGAGAATCATCGCTGATGGAATAGAAAAAGGACTGGAAATATTCCGGTTCTGGGAACAGCCATATTGTCATCTGGGTGACTATACCAAGGTTAGACTGGGTAAATATGCCATCGAAATAAGGTCCCACTCCCCATTTGTTAACCTTGGCTGCTTTGGCATTGGCAAAGCGTTCAAATCCAGTGTGAATGCATTCTCCCGTTGGCAAGACGACTTCGAGTCCACAAACATGAGCAAATCTGTCCCCATAAGGTCCCTTGCCGACTCCCCTTTCTAAGATATTTCCTATCAAACTAGAATCAGGAGTGCTTCCGGTTACACTCATTAGCAAATTCGACTTTTTCTCCTGCATATACTCAAACAATTGGCGCTGGGTTACACCAGGTTCTACAGTCACATAAGCCAACTTTTCATTGTAATCAATAATTCGATTTAGCCTGCCCAAGTCCATAATTACACAACCATCCTGAGCTGGAACACTTGACCCATATCCCCAATTCTTTCCCTTGCTAATGGGATAAATTGGTGTTTTATATTGATTGGCGATTTGAACACATTCTTGAACTTCAGCACGATTGCCCGGTCGAATAATGGCTGGAACCGTTTGGGTTGTAGCAAATGTTGCGGTTTGCACAGCAGAAATTGTTGCTTCGTCCGTTAAGACATTCTCTGAACTGACGATATCTCGATACGCCTTCAGCAAATTTACTAAGTTTTCCATATCCTATTTTCCTTCTTGTATTTTGTAAGTTTAGAGGGGAGTTAATATTTCGAGACCCCAGCAAAGCTGGGGCACATCTTAATAGGGTAAAAGAGAATAATTTGTATCACACATGAGCGTGAAATGGTATAAACCAAATAACGATCATCTATTTTGATATGGGCTTTCGGGCAATTGTAATTTCTCCTGGACATACCATTAAGCTGGTGTCACGATCAAAATGAATGCGCCCATTCAACCTCATCTTGTGTGCTTTTGCCTGAGCAGCCTGGTGTTCGAGGTCGGATCGAATCCTCTCATTTTCAGCAAAATACTGTTGTGCAACTATTGAAGAATTAATGTTGTAATTGAAAGATTGTTCACTCTGAATATCGACGAACCCTGCTTCAGTCAACCATCCGTATAACTCTTCTTTGGTAAGAAAATGACGATTGTCCGCTACATCCTTCATATTGGCAAAAGTATCTTTCACTCTGGCAATCCCGCGTAGTTCGTCCCGTTCTTCTGGGTCATCAAACAACATTCCAAGGTTGACAAAGATCCCTCCCGGTTGCAAAACTCGATAAATACTAGAGTAGAGATCAAGCTGACGGGAGCGCGGAATTTCATGGTTTGAACTCTTGATCATTACCCGGTCAAAAGAGTTTTCCGGGATTGATATCTGAGAGTCGCGTGAAGACATTGTTAAGACATCTCCCCAAATTACTTCAGCCTTCGCATCTGAAAGCTTCTTGCGAGCGAACTCCGCTTGCACACTGGAGTATTCAAGCACAAAGAGCTTCGGGCATCGGATCTGATGAGTTAGACAATACTGGTGAAGCCTCTTAGAAAGGTTTCCATCTCCTGCCATTGCGTCAAGAACGTTTTCCACTCGCTCTGGATCTACAAGCTTGAGCATTTGATTAATTAATTGCTCATCAAATCCGTTAATTGTATCCTGGTCATAACTTCCGACTTGATCAAATCCGCTCTCTTTTTTGAGTGTAAACATTTCAAAGCTCCATTGATTACAAGTTAAATAGGCATTGCAGAATAAAGGGATGAGTTAATACAAATTAAATTTAGACACGATCAACTTTTCCAGCAAAGTCGTACTAAATTCACGTATCTCATCTCAATCCCTTTTTGAAATGCTTTCGTGCCTTTACATCTTTATTTATGCATTTAAAAAATATATCCAACAGCACCCTTGAGGGTACTATTACAACCGTAATCCGGATTTCTCACCAGCAAGGTTGATGTATGACATAACACACCACATTGGAAAGTTTAACGTTATTATTTTGTTAATGGTTAGCCAATACAATTGGACAACATAAGTTTGTTAATTGGGACATTAATTTGGGAAAACGGACATTAAAGTGTCAACGCGGTCAAATAATTTGTCGCTCTACATCTATTCCAAGTTTTGCAAACCCATCGCAATCTTACTATGCTTTTCAATCTGCCCCATCACTTGTTTTGCCCGTTGAATCACCACCGCAGGCAAACCAGCTAATCTTCCCGCTTCAATACCATAAGACTTATCAGCGCCTCCTGGCTGAACTTGATGCAAAAAGATAATTTGGTCGGGTAACTCCTTCACCGTCACCTGATAATTAGCAACATTCGGTAACATTGTCGCCAACTCATTCAGCTCATGGTAATGTGTAGCAAAAATCGATCGCGATCGAATATCCACCGCTAAATATTCCGCCACCGCCCAAGCAATGGAAAGACCGTCAAAAGTCGCCGTACCCCGTCCAATTTCATCTAACAAGACAAGCGATCGCGAGGTTGCATGATTAAGAATATTAGCCGTTTCATTCATCTCCACCATAAAAGTAGATTGACCCGTCGCCAAATCATCCACCGCACCTACCCGCGTAAAAATGCGATCGCACACTCCCAACTTAGCTTCATAAGCCGGCACAAAACTACCAATTTGCGCCATAAGTTGTATTAAGCCCACCTGCCTCAAATAACAACTCTTACCACTGGCATTTGGACCCGTAAGAATGATTAAATCAGGATGGTCAGTGGGAGAGGGAGGGATGGGGAGAGGGGGGGATGGGGAGAAAGAAGAATTATTCTCCTTATCTCCTTGTCCCCTTGTCCCCTTGTCCCCTTGTCTCCCATGTCCTCCTCTCCCTTCCTCCTTGGCGCTCTTGGCATCTTGGCGGTTCGTTCCTCCAAGCTGCGTCGAATTCGGCACAAAAAACCCAGCCGGCAAAGACTGTTCCACCACCGGATGACGCCCATCCACAATCAAAATCTCCCTTCCCGCAACCATCTCCGGACGACAGAAACCTTGATTTACCCCCAACTCAGCCAAACCGCACAACACATCAGATGCTGCTACCGCACGGGAAAGAATGCGAATTACCTCAGCATGTGTCCCCACCTCATCACGCAAAGCTGTAAAAATCTCATATTCCAACTGATTTAAATCATCCCGTGCCGTGAGAATTCGTGCTTCTCGTTCCTTCAACTCCGGGGTGATGTAACGTTCCTCATTCGTCAGCGTTTGCTTGCGGATATAATTACTGGGGACAGAATCCGCCTTAGCACGAGAAATACTGATATAATAGCCAAAAGTCTTATTAAAACCTACCTTCAACGTCGGAATTCCCGTCTTTGCTCTTTCGTCAACTTCCAAATTAGCAATCCATTGCCGATCGCCTTCCACAGTTATTTTTTGCTCATCCAGCAGAGCATTCACACCTTGGCGAATCAACCCACCTTCAGTTAAATATATCGGTGGCGACTCCACCAAATGTGCGTGTAACTTTTCTGCCAACTCTGACAAAACAGGCGGCACTTTCTGCAAAGCTTTCAAAAAGGGAGAACGAGCATCAGCCACCAAGCTCGCTAATTCTGGTAAACGCGCCAAAGAATCAGCCAAAGCCACCAAATCTCGCGCATTTGCTGTACCAGAACCGGCGCGCCCTGTCAATCGTTCCAAGTCATAAATTTGACGTAACAATTGCCGCAATTCTTTACGCAGAGGTGTATTTTCGATTAACTCTGCGATGGTATCTTGCCGCGCCCGAATGCCTTTAATATCGAGTAGCGGTTGCAACAACCATCTTCTCAAGGCACGTCCACCCATCGCCGTGCTGGTTCTATCCAACGCCCAAAGTAAAGAACCGTGAAAAGTGCCATCGCGGACAGTTTGCGTAATTTCCAGGTTGCGGCGAGTTTGATTGTCAACAATTAAATAATCAGTAATTGTATATGTGCGTAATGCTTGGAGGAAAACCGGATGTTCTTTTTGAGTATCTTCCAGGTATTCTAAAAGACCACCAGCAGTGCGGACAGCGAGGGGAAGATGATCGCAACCTAAACCTTCAAGCGATCGCACTTTGAATTTATGTAATAATTTAGCTCTTGCTTCACCTTGAGAAAATGGAACTTGCGATCGCAAAGCATAACAAAACGATGGTGGCAAACATTCCGGCAGATGTTCCGATTTTTCCCCAGGACGCAGTAAACTACCTAAATCTGGCGCATTCGTCGGAATTAACACTTCCGAAGGTTGCAAGCGCATTAACTCTTGTGTCAGATGTTCTAAATTACTGGCTTGGGTAGTTAAAAATTCCCCAGTTGATATATCTGCGTAAGCCAAACCCCAATGTTCCCCAGCAATTACCACAGCAGCAAGGTAATTATTGCGACTTGCTTTTAGCATTCCATCTTCCAGCAAAGTACCGGGGGTAAGGATGCGCGTAATTTCCCGACGTACCAACCTTCCAGCAGCTTCCGCAGCATCTTCCACTTGGTCGCATATTACCACAGCGTAGCCTTTTTCCACCAGCAGCGTCGCGTAGCGTTCCCAAGAGTGATGGGGTACACCAGACATTGCCACTCGTCCTTGTTCTCCAGCTTGTTTGCTCGTCAGGACAAGTTCTAACTGCTGCGCTAGCGTCACCGCATCTTCAAAGTAGCATTCAAAGAAATCTCCGACCCGATACAGCAACATCGCGTGAGGATACTTTTCTTTGGTTTCGATATAATGCTGGTACATTTGACTGAGCTTACTCCGATCCACCGCTCGATGGTCAGAGATAAATGTACTGGCATCGTGTTTGTTGGATGGGGTTGCAGAGTGAGAAGCAGTCATAGATGCTTAGTTATACGCGCGGAAATTCCACAGTAATTAATGATAACCTGTTGTTAGTTGGGAATGCACATTGCTCAAAGTTTATTCATCTTATGCGATCGCTCCGTCTTGTAGGTGTAACTGGTGGAGGTGGTTCTTGTGCCTTTAAACCCCCATCAGCAGTCAGAAACTCCACATGGAAGCTTTTTTGCTGATAATGCTTGCCCAAATTTACAATAGACATCTCCAGAAATTAATTATGCGTTGCCCGAAACCCTTGTAGAGACGTAGCACTGCTACGTCTTTACCTCTTTTTCGGAGATGTCTAATAGACATCTCCACAAATGAACTATGCGTTACCTGAAATCCTTGTAGAGACGTAGCACTGCTACGTCTTTTCTACCACATGTCTTCTGTAATAGGACTTACGCACTCGTTACGAAGAAATCAGGTTTTGAGATTGCTTCCTTATGTCGCAATGACGTAAATAGGTAGTCCGTGCGTAAGTCCTATGTCTAACGCAAAAAAGCAAAAATCCTTCACAATACATCTGGATTTTCCCCCAACTCTCTTAATCTAGCTGCTAAACGTTCGGCTCGTGCAGCTGCTGCCTCCGCTTGTGCAGCTGCTGCCTCCGCTTGTGCAACTGCTGCCTCCGCTCGTGCAGCTGCTGCCTCCGCTTGTGCAGCTGCTGCCTCCTCTGGTAACAAAACCAAATTGCCAGCCACATCGTAAAACCGCAACCATATCGCCGTTTCTCTATCTATCGTTCCTTCCCAAGTCCCCAACCAGAAACCTAAACGTCTACACCATAACCAACTGCGCTCATTTGGGGTCAAAGACTGGTATTGTTGATTATCATCTAAATGCCATCCTTGCAAAGAATTAGAGTCAAAGGGGTCGTAGACAAAATAATCTGAGGTATGAAAAGTTTGTTCGTAAAGGTCTTTCTTAATACCCTTGTCTATTGCTGCGGTAGATGGTGACATTAATTCCACAATTACATCGGGATAACGACCATTTTCTTCCCACACTACCCAGCCTTGTCTAGAATTATTGCCGTCAACATTGAGGACAGCAAAAAAATCTGGACCCCGGAAATCACGGTTACGAACCTGGGTGCTGCTGTAGTAAATAAACATATTGCCCCCCGTAAAATAATCATTGCGGTCAGCCCAAGATTGCTGCAATGACCGAATTAGGACATTCATCGCAATACGGTGTCTATTTGATTCCAAGGGTTCACCATCATCAAAAATTAAATCTGTAGGTGGCTTATGGGATTCCCAGTCCACAACGGCTAGATTGTTTTCGGTAGTCATGAGGGATTATCGCCTTTCCTATCAAGCCTTAAATTTATATCATAATCTGCCCAGAGCTTACTGAAAGTATTTGATCTGGTTACTAAGTGCGGTTTTGCGTAAGTTTGTTTTTTAACGCAAAGGAACGCGGAGGTAAGCGCAGAGTGACGCAGAGTTTTTATGATAGATTTTCGTCATTAATTTATGCTCTTGTTGTACTAAATGCGGCTGCTTTACTTTGCGTTTTTATACTGGTGCTTTGAGTTAGCCTGAAAAAGCGATTAACATAGTTTCCGGAAAATGTAAATAGTATTTGTAGTTACTGCATAATTAAATCAGAGTACGGTGTGGGAAAATGAATGTAGACACTCCAGCGAAGAAAATCTTAATTCTCGCAGCGAATCCGAAACAGACATCACGTCTGCGTTTGGATGAGGAAGTACGCGACATTAAGGAAGGTTTGCGGCTTTCGCAACAACGTGATAAATTTATTTTGCAACAAGAATGGGCAGTACGTCCGCGAGATGTGCGTCGTGCGGTGTTAGATTTTCGACCAAATATTATCCATTTTTCTGGACATGGTTCGGGAAGCACAGGATTATCATTTGAAGATGAAACCGGCAAAGAAAAGTTAGTCACTTCAGAAGCACTCGCTGGGCTATTCGGACAGTTCGCCAAGCAAGTAGAGTGTGTGGTACTGAATGCTTGTTATAGTGAAGAACAAGCTTTAGCGATCGCTCAACATATTGATTATGTCATTGGCATGAATGCTGCGATCGGCGATAAAGCCGCGCTGGAATTTGCCGTTGGCTTTTATGATGCTTTAGTAGCTTACGATCCCCGATATGATACCTACTCGCGCATAGAGTTTGCTTTTAACATTGCTTGCAATGCGATTCAGTTTGCTGGGGTTTCTGGTGACTCTATCCCAATTATGAAAAAGAAGCCTCATTTGGGTAAGGTTGAGGAACAACGAGCAAACCTTGTAGAGGAATCGCGATTATCTAATAACACTGTGCCAGTAAGCCAAAATCAGGCATCACCAATTACACAACAGCAAAACTCAAACCTCATAGATGAAGATTTAGCACCAATTGAGGCAAGAATCGATCAAAAAGAATTTACTGCTACAGAATTTATAACTAATAATCTCATATCTCAACAACGAGATGATATTCGTCCATCTGTATCACAATCTCAATCGCTGTTTGCAAAGATTGCCCAAGCTAAAAACAAGTTGCTTGCAGGTAGCGCAATTTTTCTAATTGGGTTGGCAGGGTTTCAAATTTATGAGCAGAAATCTTCTAACCCGCGCTATACTCAGCTAGAATCTCTCCTATCACAACAGAGATGGCAAGACGCTGACCTTGAAACTGCTCAGAGAATGTGGGAAGTGGCAGGTAAATGGAACGAACGCAGCCTTAAAGCAGAAGACTATCAAAAGTTCCCTTGTGAAGACTTACGTACCATAGATAGTTTGTGGACAAAATATAGCAATGATCGCTTCGGCTTTAGTGTTCAGAGAAGTATCTGGGAGTCAAGCGAGGTGAACTCTCGTCTTGGTAAGTTTATGATCCGTGTTGGGTGGGGAGATGAGAAAGAAAATGGGAGAGTTATTGTTTTTTTTCCTGTTACCAACTTTTCTCTTAGCGCTCCTAAAGGACAACTTCCTTGGGTTGTCAATTGGCAGGGAAGCGGCGATCGTGAAGCATACATGTCTAGAATTGCAAGCTGTGGTCTATAAGATTATTACAGCCGAGCAATTATTAATGTTAATCTAGGCTACTAAGAAAGGCGATCGCATTCTTTCAGTTTTACACTTACAGCAGTACTTAGATTTCTGGTAAAATCAAGAGCGAGGACTGTGCAAAAGAGGAACTAAAGTTGCCTAAAGACATCAACATTAACCACATCGCTACTATCCGACAAGCGCGGCAAAAATTAAGAATATTCTACCAATTTTTATTAACTGCTGTCATCATTATTTTTATCAATAGCTGTAATTCTCAAATTTCGCCTCCTCAAACTGTTAATTCTCAAACCATCACCCAATCTTCAAAATGTGGTAGTTCTAGCAATGCACCTCAAGACAATCCCATTGCCGCTAAATATAAAGATAACGCTTTTACTTGGACTAAAAATATTAAATGGAATTGCGTTTATAATATTAAAGATTTCCCCACTTTTACCATAGATGCTAGTTTTAATGCTGCCCGCGATGCTGCATCGGCTAATGGTGGTGGTGTTGTCTATTTTCCCGCTGGAACTTACAACTTTGCAGATAACATTTATTTAAAAGATGGTGTGGTTATCCGTGGAGATACACCGACAGTAAATGATGCTAAATTTAGTTCATATAATCCATCTACAAAGTTAGTTTTTCCGCAATATAAACCGAGTTTATCTGGTAGCGGTACACCGAATAATACAGCCTTTAAAAAAATCCTCACAACCAACTTAAGTAAAGATAGCAATATCGGTGTAGTCAATGTAGATATTAATCGATCTGCGATTGATTTTTCGTCATCCGAATATTCTGATAAAAATACTAACCAAAATATTATCATCTTTGGAGTTAGAAGTAATAACGTAGCTACTCCAGAACCTCGTGTACCAGAATCATTTCAGAATCCTTGGCAGCGATTTTCTCACAGGTTTGTTGCTAATATACAAATTCAAGCTTTTGCTAACGTTTTAATTAGTAATAATCGGCTTAATGATGCGGTAACTGATAATTTTAATCAGCCAAATTACATAATAAAACAACTCCGGGGAAATTCAACAGTTACGTATCCCGAAGGTGAAAAAGCTAAATTTAACTATACTGACCATTATGGCATTTCCCTAAATCGCTTCAGTTCTACACCCAAAGAATTACCTAACGACCCAAATCGCTTTCCTAACTTCTTTCGTAAAGGTTTAGTAATTCAGGACAATTGGGTTTATCACACTATGCGAGTTGCTATTCATGCAACTGGAGATGGTTTGATAATTAGAAACAATCAAATCAAAGATGAAAAAAATAAGCAAGCTTGGGTAGATCCCACTGGCACAAAACAACCTCAAAACGCTGCCACTTTTGAAAATCGTGCGATTGATTGGTCTGGTTGGAATGTCACCATTGACGGCAATGATTATGAAGTTTACCGTCATAAAATATCGGGTGGTAACTATGAAAGTATTGATGGAGAAGGTATTCTGATTCAAGAATGTTGCGGTGGAACTAGTGTTAATGGCGTCAAAATTAGCAATAATACGGGTAATTCTTATATCGGTATTTACAAAGTACCTCAAGTCAAGAATGTGTTGATTGTTGGGAACAAAATATTATCTAATATTACGAATACTCCAGCTATTTATGTTGATGCTGATACGAATGGAAGCAAAAATAGAATGGATAATGTCAAGATAGAGAATAACACATTAAGTAATGGAATTTTAGCTAGAGCTAGTAATGGTGGTAGCGATAATTTGATTCAAGGAAATCGCAGTAATAATGGTGATTTATCTTCTTCTTGTGGAATTAAGGTAGAAAACAATATTGGCTTTGCAATTAAGCAATGTGGAACATAAGTAATTTAATTTCAAAATATCGAGCTTTATATCCCCGACTTCTTGAAGAAGTCGGGGATATTCTCTTAGCATAGTGATTATTAAATGTGGGTTCTATAACAATACGCTTGGTGTTAAGGATTTTGGTACTTATTTTAGACCTGTAGAGACGCGAAATTTCGCGTCTCTACACTCGTATTTGGGCTTAACTGAACTGTATTGGAACATAAGTAGTTTAATTTATATTTATAGAAATCATACAATATAAAGACGTTCCACCGGAACGTCTCTACGACGGTTGCGAGGGTTAATTAAACGGACGTGATATTATTAGCAATCCATGTTCTAAAATTGCGAATAGCTTGACTTCTGCCAATAGTTAAACACTGCTGAACATACTCGTTGACTAATTCAATAATTGGGATATCGGGAAAGTTAGGACTCGATTCAGATTTTATATATTTTCCCTGCTGTAGCAAGTATATTTCTAAACCTTGTTGTGTATATCGCCAAAGTTCAGGAACTCCCAAAATCTCATAGTTATCAAAGCGTGTGCGGGAGGTAATATCAATTTCGATTGCTAAATCTGGTGGTGGATCTATATTTAAATCAAGGCGATTTTTTCCAATTACAGCAGCTTGATTTTGAATATAAAAACAGGCATCTGGTTCTACTGCTTGCCGCATTCGCTCATTTTTTAAGGTTGTGGAACCTAAAGCTTCAAAATCAATTTGGAGTTTTTCTAATAAAATTTTGACCAAATCACCAATATATTCTTTATCTTTTTCGTGTTCGGGTAGAGGAACCATAATTTCTAACCAGCCATGACTATAAGAAATGCGTGCAGCACGCTTTTCTCCCATTTCTGATAAAATATTTTCTAATTGCTGCCAACTAATATCTTTGAACAATGTTTGTTGACCGGGTTTGACGATAATTTGTTGCAGTTTTAAAAGCATATCGCCTCTGATGATAAGTTTACATATAGGACTGATATTTGATTGCGTGAAATACACGTAGGGTGTGTTATGTCGTGTCCGATAAATCATACAATATAAAGACGTTCCACCGGAACGTCTTTACGACGGTTGCGAGGGTTAATTATGGCGGTTATCAGTTGGATGCAATACATCAAAGAATTAAGGAACCGCAGATGAACGCACCCTCGACGCAGTTGAATCTGTACTTGATTTAAACGAGAAGCGCTATAAACTGATATGATATCATCTGTCAGAAACTCGACATGGAAGCTTTTTTGTTGATAATAGGCATCTCCATAATTTAATTATGCGTTGCCCCAAACCCTTGATTAGACGTAGCACTGCTACGTCTCTACCTATGACTCTGGAGATGTCTAATGTTTACCCAAGTTGATAATACTGGCGCAGAACTTTCATCATATTAAGAACTACTTACCGAGTTGTAACTGTTAATACTTGCGGTGGGGTGGCATCTGGGGGATAGAGGAAGTCTACTTCGACGTCAGATCGATCGCCTGCTTTTAAGTTTAGCACTGCCAACGCTTCACCCTGTTGACCTCTTTTTTGTACTAAATGTAAAAGCTTGGTTTGTGGTTTACCTTGCTCATCCTTATAACGTAGTTGCACTGTACCGCGAAAGAACACTTGCGGTCCGGGTATACTTAAAAAGCGCAAGCCTCGATTTACTAATTTATCTTCCTTGAGCGGTGTTTGCATTGATATAGTGACAATGCGCGGACTTTGAGTATTATTATATAGTGGCAATTTGAGACTATATTTAATTCCATAATTGCCGTGAGCGCGATATGCGGTGTCAGGATAGCGTACCAACATCGGCGCACTTTGAATTTGGTTTGTTCCTAAGCTACCACCCTTAACTGTACTCAAGGCGTAAGAAAAGGCTTGACCGGGTTGGGGAATAGTTAGATATTTAGCTTGGGGACGATCTACTAATAAAGCTTTCCACTCAGAACCTTGGGCAACACCGGCGACACGACCATATATTATTGGTCTACCACTATTTGGCTCAGTGGGTATTTTATCACGGGGTCCGGCTAAATCACTATTATTGAGAAGATTTTGCCATTCTTGTAGAGAAGGCGATCGCTCGCTACCATCAGAATTTATCGGTGCAAACATCCCAAGGCTTGCCGCATAAATTGTACCACTACTTTGCAGATGTATCAATGTTGATCGACCATTTAAAGGCGGTGTCAATTCCTTGACGGGAATTGGCTGATTTAACAACATCTGACTTTGCCCAGGCGGAATGACAAGTTGTGCTGGTAAAATTGCTTGTCGCAGTTTTCTGAGAATATCAGTCATTGCGCGATCGCCTGGACCTGCAAAAACTGTACCTAAAGAATTATCAATAATAGATGGCAATTGTATAAACGGTGCATCTGGTTGACTTAAATAACTCGCTCCCCGTAAAACATTCACCTTCACCGATAGATCCGTTGGGTTGTGCAGAATTATCCCTAAATATAATGTCCGCAAATTATCTGCGGGTTCAGCTCTGGCAATGTGATGAGCGAAAATATCAAATCTTCCCCGAAAAGGAAAATTTAAGTGTGCCTGTGGTACTTTTTTCCCATTTTTTGGAAAGGTAGAAAGTAAAATCCCCTCCTTCAAAACTAATTCTGGACTATTACTGTTAAACACAGGCACATTATCTAACTGTCCGGGTAAAGGACGCACTTCTTGTTGTTGCACCACGAACTCAGGTTGCGCTGGGGGAATTGTTTGAGCGATGGGAAAAATTAGTAAAAAAGGCAACATATATCTATATATTTGTTCACTATCGAGACGCAACTGACTTTATAAAAGTGCCAGTTTGTTAACAATCAATAAGAAATCGGCAAAAATTCCCTCAAAATTTTCTTTAGTCAAAACGGGAACGTGGACAAAGATACAACCAATTATGAGTTGGTGTTGTCTCAAATAGTCCAAGACTGAATAATAAACACCCTCGCAGACGAATTTGCCGCAGTCATCGCTAATCTCAATTGCGGTTGCTTCCTTGAGTAGTTGTTCTAAATCTACCGTTGTCTCCAAAATATTTTCTGCGTAACTGGCAATTCTTTCAACACTCAATTTTTTACGGCTTTCTGCCATGCCACAAAGGATGATGTAATTTGGTTGAATGACTTCGATTTTTGCCTCAACCTGAGAGCTGGCAAGCTTTACATCCACCGGCAAATGTCGCAAAAACGTCAAATTATAAGCAAGCGAGTGAAGTTTGCCGACTTCGATCAATAAATCATCGGAGGAATTTGACTGTTGATGAGGCAACCAAATGTCAAAAGAAGTTAATAGAATTCTTTTCTTCATAACAAATCTTATTTAGAATATAAAAAGTCTCCCTAATAAATTTACAAGGAGCAAGTAAATGCCGGTAATTGCAGTCATAGATTATGAGATGGGAAATTTGCATTCCGTCTGCAAAGGTTTGGAAAAAGCAGGAGCAACTCCGAAGATTACTCACTCTTCAAAAGATTTGCAACAAGCAGATGCAGTTATTTTGCCAGGAGTGGGAGCATTCGATCCCGCAATGCAACATATAAGAGCGCGTGGTTTAGAACAACCGATAAAAGAAGCGATCGCCAGCGGCAAACCTTTCTTAGGTATATGCTTAGGATTGCAAATCCTCTTTGAATCTAGCGAAGAAGGCAAACTACCAGGACTGGGAATTATTAAAGGAAAAGTGCGACGGTTTATTCACGAACCCGGAATTACTATTCCCCACATGGGTTGGAATCAACTGCAATTGACTCAGCCAAAAAGTATTTTATGGGAACATTTGCCTTATCTGCCTTGGGTATATTTTGTCCATTCTTACTATGTTGACCCAATTGACCCCCAACTCCGCGCTGCCGTCGTTACCCACGGGAATCAAACTGTCACGGCAGCGATCGCTTACGATAATCTCATGGCAGTCCAATTCCATCCCGAAAAATCCTCTAATATAGGACTGCAAATCCTCTCTAATTTTGTTTCTCAAGTCCGCGAAAAAATTCCTGCATAATATAAATGTGAGTTTTATGTTTAGTATCTAGTCATTAGTCCTGATATCCATTGGGCTAATGACGAATGACCAATTAAAAATGAGTCTGAGAATTTACGGGAATCGCCAGATAAAAACTTTACCTGGACAAGACACCCGACCCACGAGTGCGCGGGTACGGTCAGCAGTGTTTAATATTTGGCAGGGAGAAATAGCTGGTTGCCGCTGGCTGGATTTGTGCGCTGGTAGCGGTTCAATGGGCGCAGAAGCCTTATCTAGAGGAGCTAGCTTAGTAGTTGGTATTGAACAGTCGAGTCGAGCCTGTGCCATTATTCAACAAAACTGGCAGCAAGTACAAAACGAAGATCAGGAATTTCAAGTGCTGCGGGGAGACGTATTGCAGCGCTTAAAAAACTTATCCGGAAAGCAATTTGATAAAATTTATTTTGATCCGCCTTATGCAAGCGGATTATATCAAGCAGTGTTAGAAGCGATCGCTTCTAGTCAGCTTTTAGATTCTAACGGCGAAATCGCAGCCGAACACAGCCCCCAAAACTGGATAGCCCCAATAATTCCAGCCTGGGAAATATGCCGCGAGAAAGTTTATGGCAACACCGCTTTGACATTTTACAGGATTGGGGAGGGAGGGAGAGGGGGGAATCTTGACTAACCTCCTGTAGAGACGCGAAATTTCGCGTCTCTACAAATCACCAATTTATAAGCCGAGCTGATCACCGCGTTTGAATTGCTCGTAAGCCTTATAAAACAAGCCAGCCAGGGTGACAACAATCAAACCAATAACAATGCCTGATAGTAGGGGTTCAACCACTGTAAGTCTCCTATAATTAACGTTTTCTGCTTTTGATTCTACCAAATCGGGCATGAATCCCCAATGGAATTGCATTTTTGAGTGCCGAAAAAAATAACGAAACTTGAATTTGTGCTTGCAGACACAATCAAGAACTTTTAAGCTATGTGTATGAAATGAAAAGTTTCTTATAGTTTTACGGCAAACCCTTTGGATAACCAGATTACTAAACCTGAAATTCTGATTCAGCGCATCGCTTTGTTTGCCGCAGCGATTCTGCTAGCAATCCTTTTGGGCATTTTTGCTGTTCGCACCCTTAGAGCGTCCGATCCTTATGTTAAGAGTGTTCTATCGCTGACAGGAGACCGAATCCAAGGACACGCGATCTTTCAAATAAACTGTGCAGGTTGTCACGGATTAGAAGGTTCTGGACGAGTGGGTCCGAGTTTGCAAGCTGTCTCCAAGCGAAAGTCACGTTATGGGCTGATTCACCAAGTAACCAGCGGTGACACCCCACCAATGCCAAAATTCAAGCCTAGCGTCAAAGAGATGGCGGATCTGTTGAACTATTTAGAGAGTCTTTGAGATTGGGGAATCGGGAGTTCCATTATTTCGATACAAATAAACCACTTGTGGATTTTTTGAGAGTAGATGAAAGTTCGTGAAATTATTAAACTAATAGAAGCTGATGGTTGGTATCTTGCAAGAACTAGGGGAAGTCATCGCCAGTATAAACACACTGTAAAATCAGGTTTGGTGACAGTTCCAGGAAAATTATCTGATGATTTAGCACCAGGAACCTTCAATAGCATTTTAAAACAAGCTCAATTAAAAGAGGATATAAAAAATAGCGAAGAAACACCGCAAACAGAAGAGAAAAAAGAAGAAGAAGAAGAAGAGGAAAAATAATGCGCTACGCAATTGTGATTGAGAAAGCAGCAAACAACTATTCAGCTTATGTACCAGATTTACCTGGATGTGTCGCTACTGGTGCAAATATTCAAGAGGTTAACCAGCAAATTAAAGAGGCGATCGCTTTTCATTTAGACGGATTGCGAGAAGAAGGATTACCGATTCCTGAGCCAACTACTTTGTGCGAATATGTGGAAGCTTGGTAAAGAACCCCTTCCCGCTCTTCGTGGAGGGGTTAGGGGTGGGGTATTAGGGAATGAGTGCAAGAGGTCTATTATTTGCTAAACTGCTGGGCATAAAATCGCGCATAGCGACGCTCTAGCATTAATAATTCTTCGTGAGTGCCAGATTCGACAATTTGCCCGCGTTCGAGAACTAAAATGCGATCGCATCTTCTCACTGTCGATAACCGATGAGCGATAATAAATACAGTCCTGTCTGCCATTAATCTTTCTAGTGCTTCTTGTACCAAAGCTTCTGATTCTGAATCTAGCGCAGATGTCGCTTCGTCTAAAATCAAAATTCTCGGATTTCGCAAAACAGCACGAGCGATCGCTATTCTTTGTCTTTGTCCACCAGATAAATTTACCCCTCTTTCACCTACCCAAGTATCATAACCCTCAGGTAGTTGCTTAATAAATTGATGAGCGTTAGCAATTTTCGCTGCTTCTTCCACATCTTTCATCTCAAAAGCATCTTGTCCGAAAGCGATATTTTGGGCAATTGTCCCGGAAAACATGATAGTTTCTTGCGGAACTATGGCAATTTGACGCCGTAAACTATCTAGTGTCACATCACGAATATCAACACCATCAATTAAGATTTCACCAGCTTCAGGATCGTAAAAGCGCGGTAGAAGATTGACGAAAGTAGTTTTACCGGCACCAGAAGCACCAACTAAAGCGATCGCTTCTCCAGGTAGTGCTAACAAACTGATATCATTAATTACAGGTTCGCCTTTTTTGTAAGCAAAGGAAACATGAGAATATTCTACCTTACCGCTGACATCAGGTAGAGCGATGGCGTTATTCTTTTCCTCTACCGTTGGTTGAATTGCCAATAACTCAAAAACTCTGTCAACAGAAGCTTCACCCTGTTTAAATTCGTTGTAATTATTGGTAACATGACCAATGGGATCGATTAATAAAGCGCCTGCCGTTAAAAAGGCGACAAACTTATCAACCGTCAAATTACCTGTAGCAATTTGCCAACCACCGACGAAAAGTAAAATTAAGATACTAACAGCTTCTAAAAATCCGATGATGGGTATCTGAATTGCTTTGAGACGTTCCCCTGAGTACTTGGCTTTCATCGTACGATCAGCTTCTCGACTGAAGCGGGCAACTTCGTACTTCTCGGCTGCGAATGCTTGAATAATCCGAATGCCGCTGAAAACCTCCGTTAAAATTGCCGATAAATCAGATACATGACTTTGACTTTTCAGCGAATATATACGTAAACGTTCGCCAAACCAGCCAATTAAAACACCCATCAACGGCGCAACGATAATAATAGCTAAGGTTAATTGCCAATTTAACCAAATCATGTATATAGGAATTGCCACCAACTGCAAAATGCAGGGGATAAAGTCGTGAAAGAGTTTATGGACAACTTCCCCAACCCTGTCAACATCTTCAGTCATTCGATAAGATAAATCACCCGTTTTTGCAGTTTCAAAATAGCTGAGATTCAGCTTTTGCAAGTGAGTGTAGATATACTTGCGAAGATTAAAAGCGACTCTCAGAGCGGCTTTTGCCATGTAAATATCTTGCACAGACTGAAAAAAGCCTCTGACAAGAAATACTGTTGCTAGCATAGCAATTTCCAGTGCGATCGCAGTTAAATTTCTCCCACCAAAGACACTTGCAAATTGACGCGCCAACGTAATCAGAGCTAAAGTTGCTAATACATATCCTAAAATGCCTATAAAACCCTTGACAATGTTCTGCCATTGGGGTCGAATGTAAGGTAAAAGTTGCCAGTAATTAGAGCGCGTTTTCAAGCTGTCACATCCACACAAATACTTTCATTGTTTGACGCTATCAGCTTTTATGTAGTTTCACAAACCCAAAGTTCTCAAAATCCTCTTTAAACGCAGAGGAACACAGAGGTAAGCGCAGAGTGACGCAGAGTTTTTATGATAAATCTTCGTCATCAACTTATAGAATATCATCTTAGTCCGCGCAGGCGGACTTTGTTTGTGTAGCCGCGACTTCAGTCGTCGGGTACTCTGATTCTATATCATCTACTTTATGGAATCCCCCTGCAAGCCAGCTATCAGCGACATCTTTAATAAAACTGGCTAAGGGTATCGCGATTAATAAACCTAATAATCCGCCTAATTTAGCACCTAACAATAAAGAAATTACCACCCACACGGGATTTAAACCAGTCAAATTACCCAAAATGCGGGGCGCAATAAAGTTAGAATTTACTTGGTCGATGGCTACAGCAACGCCTAAAACTTCTACCCCTAACCAAAAATTTTGCAATGCTACCAAAAGACTGACTATACTGATACCGATTCCCGTACCAAAGGGAAACAAAGAGAAAAAGCCAATTACAATTCCGAAAAGTAAGGCTAAGGGAACTTGTAAAGCTAAAAAAACCAGAGTAATGACTACTCCCAGCACAGCGCCTAAGGTAGCCTGACCGATAAAATAATTGTGGAAATCTTCGCGCAACAATTGCCTTACTGGTATGCCAATGCGCGATGGTATCCATTGATAAAGTCCATCCCAGAGGCGATCGCCATTGTACACTAGATAGATAGTCAGCACTACTGCCAATAGCCCGTTGGCAACAATATTGATCGTATCTACAGCAAAGCCGAGAATTTGACCTGTAAAAGTTTGAAGTTGGCTAGATAATCGCTCAAGTACCTGGTTAACTAAACTACTTAAATTAAATGGTAGGTGCTGTTGATTTAATGCCCAATCTTGAAAAGCTTGCAGTTGTTCGGTTCCAGAATCAATCCAACTCGGCAAAATGTTGGCTAGTTCGTTGAGTTGTCCGAGAATTCGGGGAACTAAGGTGATACCCAAAGCTCCTAAAATTACCACACTCAACAACAAAACTACCACAATAGCTAAGTTGCGTTTTACTTTTTGCCGCTGTAAAAACTGAATTGGATAATCCAAAACAAATGCTAGCAAAATTGCCGCAACAAAAACGCTTACCAAAGGTTGAAAATATTTTACAACCTGGATGAAGAGCCAACCGTTAAGAATGGCAAGGGGAAATGCCAATCCTAAACTTAACCATCGCGGCAGTTTGTTTGCTGTTTGCATCATTGGGGAATTGATAAGAGTTAGTCGATGGTGGATAGTTGTTAATTGTTAGTGGTTAGTTGATGGTTGATGGTTGATGGTTGGAGCGTTGGAGCGTTGTAAAAAAGAACCACTATCCACGCTCCAACTATCCATTAACCATTTTGATAAAATCCAGCATAATTCGCTGATGTATTATTCCTAGAGGTCTTACTTCGAGTGCGATCGCACTATAACAATTTCCCTGTAAAATATCTTCTGGTGTCAATAATCCCATATCCCAGCCTTCATTTAGAACCAGTTGATTGAATTCTACTTCTAGAGGTGCATAAAAGACATGACGGACTGCCCTTTCATCGGGATAACAGCCAAACTCAGCAAATGTAGGTGGTAAATTATAGCCGATTTCTTCTAAAACTTCTCGCTTGACTGCTATATTTGGAGTTTCTCCGGCTTCGATGTGTCCACCAAACAACGCCCATTGACCAGGATAGGAAATATTGGGGATGTTGTCTCGCAATTGCATGAGAAACTTATCTTTTTGGTAGAGAATAGCGATCGCTACTTGTCGCTGTTGATTAATCATAAAATCTGAAGTAACTATAATTATTCTTCCTCTAAATAAATTTCCCCAAACTCTTTGCCCCCTAAAGGGATACTTTGATAATTAACTTTACCCTTGACTACTACTTGCTGTCCCTCTTTCCAACCAGTTTGCTTAGTTAAAACCCAGATTTTGCCAGTTGAGTCATTAATTTGATAAACCTGCTGCTTGACAAGAGGAACTGATGAGTTTACCTTACCTTGAATGTAAACTGTAGCTTTCTCTTGCTGTGGTTTCAGTTCCCGAATCGGGGTAACATTGACACCAATACTGAAGTTAACGCCGTTCAGTCCAGGCTGTCCGGAGTAACCACAACTAGATAAACCAAATAAGCAGACAAATGTCAACCCCCAGCAGTAGTAAAAACTAATTTTTTTTGTTTGTTGCATCAGAGCTATATGTTGAGGGAATTATGGAAACAGAAACTGCCAAACTGATCGATGGTAAAGCCATAGCAGCAAAAATTCAGACAGAACTTTCTGCTGTTATTACAAAATTACAACCCCAAATTGGACGTCCACCAGGTTTAGCAGTGCTGATGGTTGGTGATAACCCAGCTTCTGCGGCTTATGTACGCGGCAAAGAACGCGCTTGCGCTAAAGTGGGAATTGCCTCTTTTGGTCGGCATTTTCCCACTGAAACCACCCAAGCCGAACTAGAGTCGGTTATTGCGGCGCTAAACTCTGATGAACAAGTGGATGGCATTCTTGTACAACTTCCTCTACCAGATCATTTGGATGCTGCCACTTTACTACATCAAATTGATCCCGACAAAGATGCCGACGGATTGCATCCGCTTAATTTGGGACGACTGGTACGGGGAGAACCGGGTTTACGCAGTTGCACTCCATATGGAGTTATGCGGCTGTTGCAGGAATATGAAATTTCTTTACAGGGAAAACAAGCAGTGGTGGTGGGACGTAGTATTTTGGTGGGTAAACCAATGGCGTTGATGCTTTTAGAAGCTGATGCGACAGTGACTATCGCTCATTCGCGATCGCATGATCTCAAAGCGATCGCCTCAAAAGCTGATATCCTCATTACAGCAGTCGGTCGTCCTAATCTCATCGACGCGCAAATGATCAAACCGGGCGCTGTTGTGGTAGATGTGGGAATGAATCGTATCACCGATGAAAGTGGTAATAGTCGCTTAGTTGGCGATGTCAACTTTGACTCAACCAAAAACGTAGCAGGATTTATCACTCCTGTTCCTGGTGGTGTCGGTCCGATGACAGTTGCTATATTGTTACAAAATACAGTTTCTAGCTATTCCATGAAGAGGGAAGGGTAAAGGGGAAAGGGGAAAGGGTAAAGGGTAGGAGTTATTTAAAATTAATCGATTGGTGTTGAATTGCTTCTTCCCTTTCCCCTTTTTTCCTTTCCCCTTTCCCCCTCCCAGATAAATTATGAGTTATAAATTTTTAATTCTTAACTCTTGACTCCTAACTCTTTTAGCTCCAAATACCCGTAAAATTGTGACTTATATGACAAAAATTAAAAAATGTAAGGAATTTAAGGATGGTAGCAGCGCATAACCTTCACAAAACTCCTGAGTCAGCTAAGTTTGACCTATTAGCTTATCTAAAAGAGCGGCAAAAGCTCTGTGAAACTGCTCTTGATAACGCAATTCCCATACGTTACCCAGACACAATTTATGAATCAATGCGCTACTCGCTATTAGCAGGAGGTAAGCGTCTGCGTCCCATTCTTTGCCTTGCTACCTGTGAAATGACTGGTGGAACAATCGAAATGGCAATGCCAACAGCTTGCGCTTTAGAGATGATTCACACTATGTCGTTGATTCACGACGACCTGCCAGCGATGGATAATGATGATTATCGGCGCGGCAAACTGACAAATCACAAAGTTTATGGCGAAGATATTGCAATTTTGGCTGGAGATGGCTTGTTGGCTTTAGCCTTTGAACATGTCGCCATTAACACCCAGAATGTGCCAAAAGAGCGCGTATTGCAAGTAATTGCTCGTTTGGGTCGTGCGCTGGGAGCGGCTGGCTTAGTGGGCGGTCAAGTTGTCGATTTACAATCGGAAGGAAAGCCGGACATTTCACTAGAAACGCTGAATTTCATTCATAATCATAAAACAGCCGCTCTTTTGGAAGCTTGCGTTGCCTGTGGAGGAGTTTTGACTGGGGTTTCGTCTGAAGATTTGCAACGTCTGTCTCGTTATGCTCAAAATATTGGGCTGGCATTTCAGATTGTCGATGATATTTTGGATATCACTGCGACGCAAGAGCAATTGGGCAAAACCGCTGGTAAAGACCAAAAAGCTAACAAAGTCACTTATCCCAAGCTTTGGGGGTTGGAGGAATCGCGTACAAAGGCTCAAGAGCTAATTGAAGCAGCTTGTGTGGAATTAGATCCATTTGGTGATCAAGCGAAACCGCTAATAGCGATCGCTCAATATATCATCAATCGCGATCGCTAACCCAACCCCAAAGGGGATATTTGGGATAATGATATAACAAAAAGTGCCGATGGCGCGCGATCGCTCTGCGTCTTATATCCTAGACGCAGGGCAGCGGGAGCAACAATGGCATCCAATTTTATGACCAAATGCCAAGGTTTTAGAGTGGGTTGGATTAAAATATTTCCCTAAATAACAACCCCTGCTAATATTGACTAACAAAGCTCAAAATACCATGCAGGACATAGGCGACATCTTAAACAACCGGGTGCTGCTAGTTGCCCTTATTGCTTGTTTAATTGCCCAAACATTAAAGCTCATAGTTGAACTAGTCAAAAATCGTAAAGTTAACGTTAGTGTTTTAGTCACCACTGGAGGAATGCCCAGCGCTCATTCCACCTTAGTTACAGCTTTAGCAACCGGTGTGGGGCAAACTCTGGGTTGGGCATCTCCAGAGTTTGCACTCGCTGTAGTTTTTGCCATCATCGTCATGTACGATGCAGCAGGTGTTCGTCAAGCTGCCGGTAAGCAAGCTCGTATTCTCAATCAAATGATTGACGAATTGTTTCGCGAACATCCAGAATTTAACGAAGACCGTCTCAAAGAATTACTAGGACACACACCAATTCAGGTGATAGTCGGTTCCGCTTTGGGTATAACCATTTCTTGGTTAGCTAGGTTTGCTTATTAGTTAGTGGTTGGTTGGAGCGTGGATAGTCGATAGTAGTTCTTTTTTGCAATTATCAATCAACAACCAACAACCAACTACTAACAACAAAAAACTATAACCGCACAACTGAACGCAGTAGCAACACCTTTCGGCTGTCTACTAAATAAGTTGAAAAACCGCGCTCGTTCAGCTTTTGCAATGTGTTGTATGCTTCCCTTTGGTTAGTGGTGTAAACTGCTAGCAAGTAAGGGCGTTGTCCATAAGAAACAAAACCGATGTCACCTTCTACGATTTGTTGCAGTTGAGTTGCCAATTCTGGACGGTTGAAATAATCCACCAAGACGGCATAACCCATTCCTAGTGATTGAGGATTATAGCTTGCTACCTGAGAACGAGGTTGCTGCGCGTCTACTGGTCGAGTTGTAATGATAGCAGACAAGCCGACAATACCGTTAACATACCTTGCCCAGCGATTGGCATCGTCAATCTTGTTAAACCCGCCAATACGAGTTACTGTATCGTTGAGATATCTACAGGTAGTGGTTTTCAGTTCAGTGGGCAAAGTGCGACGCAACTGAGTTTGATTATCTTGTGTGGGGCTAATTACCAATAAAAGATACTCACCCGCAGTTGGTGGTTGACAGACAGGAATGTTTTTTTGAGCGGTGACAGAGCTGATGTTCGCAGCAATCAAACTGGCGATCGCTAACACGAAAGCACTTGATAAAGTCGTAAATCTACGCATCATTTGAGACATAATTAATTTTTCTAAATTTTTTCAAAACATTTCCTCAAAATATGTTTTGTTCGCCTTTTGGGGCAAGTTATGAAACCTGCCCCAAAAGGCGATGGCGCTCCGCGCCCGCTGGAAGCGATCGCAACTGTGCGCTATATTATATCAGGAAACGTTGGCAAATGATGCCACAGCTTCAGAAATCGTCTCAGAAGGTGATTGAAATTCCCCTGTCATCACATACTCCAATCGCAGTTTTAACCAGGTAATAAATTGGGAATTTGTCGAAATAATTGCTGCGGCTGGTTTGGGACACTTTGCCTTAATTTCAGCCATTTCCGGTGCTTCTAGAAAAGCTGGTTGCTTAACTAACCAAAAATCAATTTCTTTTTCTTGTTCGTGGTAGTAGCGAGTGCGTTCTTTGAGAACTTCGGCAATTGGTTCTTCTTGTATGAGAAAGCGTTCACTTGCCAAAGCGTAATAGTATGTTTGCATGTTCATTATGAGCGTTGCTAATGAATAATCATAAGGGTACAGGTCAACCACTGTACCCCTATCTATTAATTAAACTTAAATTAAGTAAGTAAACCTCAAATATTCTCCGCTCTTCGTAGTGAGCGGTTTACCGCTCATCGAGTCGTGATTTTAACGGCTGAAGCCGTTACTACGTTAAAGAGCATTATTTATGCTCCAGAACTTACCTTAAGAGTGAGCGGTTTACCGCTCATCGAGTCGTGATTTTAACGGCTGAAGCCGTTACTACGTTAAAGAGCGTTATTTATGCTCCAGAACTTACCTTAAGCTAGTCCTGAAGGGACAACGACTCGCAAGCGGTTTATTTATCGCACTTTTTCCTGTCCAGTTCCAAAGTCGCTTGATTATACCGAAAAATGTTGGTTTCTCTTGCCCAGTAGCTTGTTTTTCGTTTGCTGTCAGCTTGTCTAAAAACAAGGTGTTGTCAAAATAGTGTTCCAAGAAAATTATCTTCAAATCATCCGTGACACGGGCAATACTCATACCGATAATTTCCACCGTTTCCCCAGTAGGTGTAAAATCTTTGTATGGACCGTTAAAATGTCCCCAATGCCGCCATTTAAATGTGACGTTTGGTGGTCCAGAAAAGACTTCTAGCACTTCCCAAGGAAATCCTTGAGGAAATGTTGTGTGGAAGATTTTGCCGGATGATTCAAAGTCTTCCTCAGAAGCTTTGTAATGGTCTGAATCAGCCATAAATAAATTGTAAGTACCAGCAACTCCTAATTCTGCTGCTGTATACTCTACTCCACCATTGGTACTGACGCGAAACTTCTCATTTACAACCGACAACCACTGTTGAGGGTTGCTTTTAAATGATACCTCCATTTCAAAAGTTCTCACCAAGTTCTGCACGATCGCTTCTAAAGAACCTTCAAGGTGATTGCGTGTACTTTCTTTGGCGAGGTTCTCTTTTGACCGAGTATAATCTGGTGGAGTTTGATAACGCCACTCTGCATCAGTACTTTGTGCAATTACTGTATCTCTATCTTGCACCCAAAGCGGAAGGCTGTTAGATTGTGTTGCGCTCATATAAGTCTTAGTTTGTTGATTTGACTCTTTGTGTGGATTTCGCAGCAACATCCCCTCTAATATCGTCCTAAAGATTCCCCCGCATGGCTTGTTTCATCTCACGAACTGCTCTTTCTATACCTACTAAAGCTGCCCGACTGATGATACTATGACCAATATTCAACTCTTCCATGCCTGAAAGACAAGCCACAGGATAAACATTCCAGTAAGTGAGTCCATGACCGGCATTCACTCGCAATCCGGAAGCTAACGCTTGCTCACATCCCGACGCTAACACCTTTAATTCTTGCTTGCGACTTGTTTCATCTTTAGCTTCAGCATACTGCCCGGTGTGCAGTTCAATAAATTTCGCTTTCACCTTGACAGAAGCTTCAATTTGTGCTGGTTCGGCATCAATAAAGAGACTAACTGGGATAGCGGCGCTTTGCAACTGATCAACTATCTCACCTATTCTAGCAATTTGACCCAGGATATCAAGACCGCCTTCGGTGGTGACTTCTTGGCGTTTTTCGGGTACTAAAGTGACATAATCGGGTTTGATATCGAGAGCGATCGCTAACATTTCTTCAGTCGCTGCCATTTCTAGATTAAGATGCGATCGCACGGTTTGCCGCAAGAGACGCACATCCCGATCTTGAATATGTCGCCGATCTTCGCGCAAGTGTACAGTAATACCATCAGCACCGGCTAATTCTGCCAGCACTGCTGCTGCTACCGGATCTGGTTCCACCGTTTGCCGTGCTTGCCGAATCGTAGCGATGTGGTCAATATTTACACCGAGTGTAAGCACCCTAATTTCTCCCCTTTGCATCCTCAGTTCTTGATTTTAGCCCAAATGTTGGTTGGGGGGAATATTCAAAGTAGAGACTACCAAGTGCTACGTCTAATCAAGAGACATCTCCAGAAATTAATTATGCGTTACCCGAAACCCTTGTAGAGACGTTCCGACGGAACGTCTTTACGTATGAATCTGGAGATGTCTAAGGGTTTCAGGCAACGCATAATTAATTTATCAATGGTTGCGATTAGGGAAGGGATTTAGTCGGTGTAGAATCAAATAGCCCCTTTGTCTTACGTTGTATATAAGCAACTCAAAGACAGAGGGGACTTTATTTTTAGGCGATACTCCTTCATGAGTCGCTCCGCGAACGCCAAAAATCATTAAATTGGCAAAAAACGTCCAGAAAGTAAACACTTTGCAGTAAAATTATACCTTTAGATAGAGGAGGGCAAAGAAAATGACTCGTGTGATCATCGTGCGCCACGGTCAAAGCACATATAACATCGAAAAGCGTATCCAAGGTCGCACAGATGCGTCCACCATCAGCGAAAAAGGTCGTAACCAAGCTTGTTTAGCAGGCAAAGCCCTCACTAATATTCAATTTAATGCAATTTACAGCAGTCCTTTACGACGAGCGAAAGAGACAGCAGATATCATTCAAAGTGAATTGACAAATAATTTTGGATCTGCTGTACCACAAACCTCTGATAAGCTGCTGGAAATTGACCTTCCCTTATGGGAAAAAATGTTCAGTGCTGATGTCAAACAGAAATTTGCCGAAGACTACCGCACTTGGAAAGAACGTCCTCACGAACTGCGGATGCTAGTTCCAGAAACTGAGGGAACAAAAGAACATTTCCCGGTTTTGGCTTTGTATGAACAAGCGCGGGAATTTTGGCAAGAAATTTTGTCTCAGAATCAAGGACAAACCATTTTAATTGTCGGACATAACGGCATCAATCGAGCGTTAATCAGCACCGCACTGTCGATATCTGCATCTCGCTACCATTGCATACAGCAATCTAACTGTGGCATCAGCGTTTTGAATTTTTCTGGGGGATTAGGAGAACCAGTCCAACTAGAATCCATGAATCAGACGCAACACTTAGGCGAAATTCTACCTTCCTTGCGACCAAATCATCAAGGAGTCAGATTGTTGCTGGTGCGTCACGGTGAAACTGAATGGAATCGTCAAGGTAGATTTCAAGGACAAATTGATATCCCCCTAAACAATAATGGTAGGTTTCAGGCACAAAAAGCCGGCGAGTTTCTCCAACAAGTAGCAATTGATTTTGCCGTTAGTAGTTCAATGCTCCGTCCTAAAGAAACAGCGGAGATTATTTTACAGCATCACAAAAGTATAAAGTTGGATTTAGTTGATGGTTTAAGAGAAATTAGTCACGGACTCTGGGAAGGAAAATTTGAAAAAGAAATAGAGCAAGAATATCCCGGAGAATTGCAACGTTGGCGAACAATTCCAGCATTCGTACAAATGCCTGAAGGGGAAAATCTGCAACAAGTGTGCGATCGCAGTATATCAGCTTGGCAATCTATAGTTGAAACAGCAATACTAAATCAACTTCAAACTGGCTTAGTAGTCGCTCACGACGCTACAAATAAAACCTTGCTTTGTCATATTCTCGGTTTACCATCAGAAAATTTCTGGAATTTCCGTCAAGGAAATGGCGCAATCAGCGTTATCGATTACCCTTCTGGACTCAACGGTTTACCAGTAATGCAAGCAATGAATATCACCACTCACTTAGGTGGAGGTGTACTCGATAAAACCGCAGCCGGCGCACTTTAAGTTAGGAGTAGAGACGCGATTCATCCCGTCTGTATAGAGTTATGAGTGAGGAATAAAGTTAGGAGTAATAAGCAAGAAGTAAATAATTCCACTCCTCTTAACTCCTAACAGACGTTCCACGGTCACGTCTCTACCTAAGTACAGACGTTCCACGGTCACGTCTCTACCTAACTTCGCGCTTTTTAACTCGTAACTCAAAATTTTTATGACTGAACTGCTGCAACAAGTAAGAATTATCGACCCAGTTTCTGAAACTGACCAAATAGCTGATGTGTTGATTGCTGATGGTTATATCAGTTCCGTCGCAGAAACTATTTCTGATGTTAGTGCCGATACTCAAATCAGAGATTGTCGAGGATTAATTTTAGGATCTGGGTTGGTAGATTTATATAGTCACTCATCTGAACCTGGGTTTGAAGAACGGGAAACTATTTCCTCTTTGTTACAAGCTGCTGCTGCTGGTGGCTTTACAAGAATTAACCTTTTACCCGATACATCTCCACCGATTGATAACCCAACTGTGGTAAAGCAGTTGTTGCACATGGGGGGACAAGGAGGACAAGGGAGACAAGGGAGACAAGGGGAACAAGGGGAACAAGGAAGAATTTCTCCCCCCTCCCCCCCTCCCCCCCTCCTCCCCTCCTCCCCTCCCCCTCTCCTCCACCTCTGGGGTGCTATCACTCAGGGTGTTGCGGGGAAGCAGATGACCGAATTGGCTTATTTAGCGGCTTCTGGGGTGGTTGGTTTTGCTGATGGCGGAAACTTGGAAAATTTGGGGCTGATGCGGCGAGTGTTAGAATATCTCCAGCCTTTGAAAAAACCGATCGCTTTTTGGTGTTGCGATCGCCTTCTTATGTCTAATGGTGTCATGCGCGAAGGACAAGACTCTATTCGTCTAGGTTTACCAGGAAATCCCGCTATTTCTGAAACTGCCGCCATCGCTTCAGTGCTGGAATTAGTCGCCGCAATCGGTACCCCTGTCCATATTATGCGCGTTTCCACGGCTCGCAGTGTCGAACTTATCGCCTCAGCAAAGTCTCAAGGCTTACCCGTCACCGCCAGCACTACTTGGATGCACCTTTTACTTGACACTAAGGCAATTAAGAGTTATAATACGAGCCTGCGTTTAGAACCACCTTTAGGAAATCCTAGCGATTTAAAAGCTTTGCGTGCAGGTGTGCGGATGGGAATTGTGGATGCGATCGCTATTGACCATACACCGCATACTTATGAAGAAAAGGTGCAAGCGTTTGCGGAAGCTTTACCAGGGGCAATTGGTTTAGAGTTAGCGTTACCGCTGTTGTGGCAATATTTGGTAGAAAGCGGTGAATTTACAGCTTTGGAATTATGGAAAGCTTTGAGTAATCGTCCTGCGGAGTGTTTAGGACAGAAAATGAGTGCGATCGCTCCTAATAAAAAAGCAGAATTAACTTTATTTAACCCCCAAGAAAGCTGGAAAGTCAACACCGAAAATCTCTACAGTTTATCTAGTAATACACCTTGGTTAGGGCAACAGTTAACAGGTCGAGTAATACAAACTTGGTGTTAATTGTGATTCTCACCTCGATAAATAAATGGTTCAACAGAGCGAACAGATATGTTATGTCAGCAAAAGATAAATTTCACAATGTTGTAAAATTAGGGTTACAAAAAGATGGCTAGACTATAGCGTTTCCTAGTTTGCTGAGGTACAAATTTATCTGCGTCCATCGGCGTTTATCTATCTTCCGAAGCGGTTAATTCAATATTCTGTATCAATTGCGATCGCTAATTTATGACATCGAAAATGAGGTGATTGTCAGATGGTTAAATTAGACGAATATAGAGTATATATTAAACTAACATAAAGCAAAAATCAATGACAACTCTTAACGCTCGTAATTTCTCCCTAGACGATGTTCAACGTCTTTTCGGCTTTCAAGAACAGTACGCTGATTCATTCACCCCGTTGTTATCGCTAGAACCGCTAACAGAATTGGAAGAGCAGGAACTTGTACAAATACGAAATGACTTTCGCCGTTATCTAACAGCTGGTAAAGTTTCCGAAGGGCAAGTAAAGTTTCTTGTAGTTGCACCTTTAATGCGATTAGCTGGCTTTTATCGCTATCCTATCGAAATTCTTCTAGAAGAAGATATAGCGGAAATTGAAATCGAAGATGAAGATATCAAAATTAAAGGTAGATTCGATATCTTAGCTGTAAGTAAAGCTAAACGCACAAAAGCCAATACTTACTTTTGGATATTGTTGATTGAATCGAAAAATAGTCAGGTTGATATATTAACAGGTTTATCTCAGTTGCTAACATACGCTTATAAAACTTTAGAGCATCAAGAATCTGTTTGGGGCTTAATCACAAATGGTAGAAGCTATTTGTTTGTGAATATAAAACACGGAAATCCCTCAAATTATTATTTGATGCCAGAATTAAATTTAATGGAAAAAGAGCGTTCAAATCAGTTACTACAAGTTCTCAAAGCAATTTGTCAGTTATAGCAATAAAATATAATTCATGATGAAATTGCTTTTACTGAAGAATACGTGGATGATACAACCATACATCGCTATCGTGCAGTAAGAATGTGGGAGCAAGATTCAAGCTTATTTTTGACCAATTCGGCATTGTTACCGTTAGCACCTTTGTGTCGAACTGATTCCCCGCGAGATTTATTATCGCAGGTTGCTCATCAGGAAGTCGCTAAAATTTCAGATAGGGAGACAAGGCAAAATACAGCAGCCTACACCGAGATTTTAGCAGGTTTGCGGTTTGAAAAGGGTTTGATTCGTCAGTTATTAAGTGAGGATATTATGCAGGAATCAGTTATTTACCAGGATATTTTGCAGAAAGGTGAGCAGAAGGGTGAACAAAAGGAAGCTTTTCGCTTTTTAACTCGACAGTTAAATCGACGCTTTGGTGAGATAGATTCATCAATAATTGAGCGTATCAGAATATTATCTACGGAAGAATTAGAAGCGTTGGGGGAAGAATTTTTAAGTTTTTCAAATGTATCTGATTTAGTTACTTGGCTTGAGCAAAATACAAGCAGTTAAGTAATCGTAGGTAAAATGTTGGGTTACGATGCATTAAAGATTATTGATTAAATTTACAGATGCTTGTGCGTCTTCAGCCAACCTACGTATTCAGATTTTGACACCACAAGTTTTTCTCAATCGGTATTTTCCTGATATGCTATAATTCCGAAACTGACAAATCTTGTGTTTAGGGGGTGTTCTACCCATAAAATATAATTGATGAGGAAGAATTATATGATGGAAACAGATATTTTAATCAAAGTCACAGCAGAAGGTCAATTAGAACTTCCCGCAGAGATTCAGGCAAAGCTGAGTCCTGGCGATGAATATATGGTATCAATTACAGAGGCGGAAATTGTTCTCAAAAAAGTCCGCAAACCACTGACTTGGAACGAGTTATCGCAAATATTAGAGGAATCCGAACCAGACCCTAATCAACCTTCATTAGAAGAAATTAGTGAAATTGTCAAGGAAGTACGACGGGAAAGACGTTCTAAAGCATGAGGATTGTATTAGATGTCAATGTTTGGATTTCCGGTTTACTTTGGGTAGGAGTTCCGGGTCGGATTTTTGATTTAGCGTCAGCTCACCAAATTACTATTTTTGTTTCTGAACCGATACGCGAAGATATAAAAGAAATACTAGAGCGTAAAAAGCTTCAGACGAAAATACAGTCTTTGGGTGTAACTGTAGAAGATTTGCTTGCTGTAGTAGGAGAGTTGTCAGAATCGTGTTCAACAGAAGTTGTAGATGTTCCTCAATTACGCGACCCAGATGATATTGTGATTATAGAAACGGCTTTAGCTGCTAATGCTGAAGTTATTATTACTGGTGATTTAGATTTACTAGTTTTGATGGAATTTAACGGTATTCAGATTTTGACACCACAAGTTTTTCTCAATCGGTATTTTCCTGATATGCTCTAATTCCGAAACTGACAAATCTTGTGTGTTGCTGCCTAACCCACCCTGCAATAAATTGATTGCTCATAGCTCAAGTCTACTAAAGTAGACTAGGTATGCTTTTTAGTCTACTTTAGTAGACTTATGCTGTAAGAATTGGGAATTAATTCCCAAGCGGGAGGAAAACGAAGGGACAAGATTTTGAAGACTTTTGTCAATACTTCGTGGGTAATGACTTGATTGTGAATCTTTACAATTTACTGTAAGCCTTATATGTTATACTTTACAAGTCTCGGCGCGAGAGAAGACCGGGCACACAAACCCAACCCCCACCAAAGTCATTATGCTCTCCCTCCCCTCTAGCTAATGTTGCAGGAAGATGTCCTTCGGGAGCATGAATATCAAAAGTGAGGTCTGTGTAGTGGAGCCATTTCGCACCCATCGTCGTTACGGCTTCTTCTTGGAATCCCAGCTTTTTATTAATATTCTCTAAATATTCTACGATATTCTTCTGTATAACTGTCTCATACGTTCGCCAGCCGACGATATCGCCTAACTTTGTGTAGTCTTGAGCTACACTTTCCCAAATGCGCTTCTGCACACTAAACCCAAAGCGCCCATCACTGTATTTTACCCACAGTTGGTCAATGGTGCGTAGGTCAGCGGAAGGAAAGTTTTTAATCGATTCGGGATCAAGCCAGAGTTTTTGTTCTCTGTCAGCGGTTTTGAGCATCACTGCGAGAGTTTCTTTATCTGCTTCTTCCCACTCTCCAGCTTTGAGTAAATCGCGCAACCGCGTATAGTCTATACCCTTCTCAGAACTGAGATCATTATTCTGCTGAGTTGGTTTTACAGATATTGTTTGAATAGATTGTTGTTCTTGTCGCTGTTTCTTGGCTTCTTCTTGTTCTTGTTTCTGGTACTCTGCTTGTTTTCTGGTTAAAAGTGGTGCTTCAATTCGCCCTACATCTTCATCGTTGAGTCCTAAAGACTGCTGAAACTGTTTTAATCCATTGCGGACATATTCATCTAGCGGGTATTGCACTTTAACAGCTTTTGCAAATTCCTGCTCATAATACCGCAGGCTATTTTCATACTCTTCTTTTTCTTGTTGTTTCTGTATCTGAACCTGTTTTCGATATTCCGCTTTTTTAGCAGATGCAATCTCTAATTCAATTGGTGCTATATCCTCATCTCTAAGATCTAAAATATCCTGCTGATAATCCTTCAGTATCTTACGAGTATGTTCATCTACTGAATATTTTTGCTCAACTACCTCAACAAAAGCTTCTTTGTAACTTTCTAAATTTGCAAAGCGTCTGCGTAAAGGTTCTAATACTTCGTTTTCTATTTGCTCGGCTTTTTCATCTGTAATTTTAAATGTTTTCCGTTTCGGCTTTAAGATTAAGTAGGAAAGTTTACTAAGTTCACCATTTTGGGCATATTGTTCAACAAGTTTGCGATACTCTGCTTCTGGATTCTTGGGAGCATGTGCCAGTAGAATATTAAAGCCTTCCCTATCCAGAATGATAACTGGTGTCATTTTAGGCTTTACCGCTTGAACTTTTGCCTTAGCGTAAGCGTGCAGTTCCTGTACATGAATATTGCCATCGTTGTCAGTGTCTGCTGCACCTGTCTCAATTCCCTCAACTAAATACTGAGTATAGAGCGAAAGCGGTAAACCTTCTTGCTCAAATGAAGTTTGAGTTGCACTACTAGATGTGAGAATAACTCGTCCCTCTGCACCTAGTTGCTTTTTGATATCGACACCAACACTTTTTGTCTTCCAACCTTGAGCGATCGCACCACTGTAGCAAGCATCTAAAATCAATACTTGTCGTTTAGCATAGCAGTTATTTGATTGTCCTTGAATAAAATTTGCGTCTACAGCAGTAGCTTCAAAGTCGTCTTTAGTTGTAATCCGAGTTGTTAAATAAAGATGACCATCATCATTAGTAATACCATGACCAGAGAAAAATAATAATACTAAGTCATCTTTTGCAGCTTGTTTAAATAGCTTTTGAATTGCCCTCCGCATTTCGCTATCAGTGGGATTAAGCAGCGGTTCGACTTGATCAAAATCTCCCAGACTTGGGTTTTGCAAAACTCGCTGCATAGCTTCCACATCATTGAGAGCAGATGATAAAGGAGGGATACCTTCACCATACTTACTGACTCCAATCAGTAGCGCTATCTTCTTAGGCATTTGCTCCACCACCCATTGCAGCCAAAAGGTCTTTTGCTATTCTCTCACTTTCTAGTAGCTCTTTTCGGCTTTTTGCTTCAATGTTGACTTCTTTATCGCCAACTTTGATATTAATTTTTATTGGCTTGTCTGCCAAGCGATCGCCCAAAAAACCTAAAAAGCTTTTGACATTCTTCATGCTCACTTCAGCCGTCAGCACTCCGATTAAAGTGGCAAAACCTGGTTTGCTTCCCGCTTCTGGGTTCAAATCTTCGGTGCGATCTGCCTTCTCAACTTCATCCAACTTCCGGATTTCCTGTAGCAGCTTCTTCGCTAGCTGTTGCCGTCTCTGGTCATCTAATTCTGGATCGTCAACGGCAAAGGTGAATTTTATAATCGGTTCGTCTGTCATTTTAACTTTTAAAGTCCCGTCATCTACATAGTAATAGATTACACTTTCAGATTTGACGATTCCGGCCAGAAAAAAGATCGTCTTCAAGCGTTCGCATGTCGATTGAATTTATACTAACGCCAAAATTCCTCAACTATATGAAGATAGACCTAACGCCCTTTTATTACTCTTGCCAGATAAAATTTGAAACCCTATTTTCAGTTCGGAATGCGATCGCCAGAGCGATAAATAATAATCAGAGCGATCGCATGTTCGTTAAAAGTAAGCTGAAAATTAAACAGCTACCAGATTATTTAGCTGCGATTCACACTCTTGAAAGACATAATTAACAGCAGCAAATAGTTTATCTATTTCTTGAATGCTGTAAAAAGTAGCATTTCTAGTAAACACATCTTTTTCCAGCTTACCAAACTGCCAGCGTTCACCATTAGAAACAATACCAAAGACAATTATTTCCAACTCTCCATTAAGTCTTTGGGCAGCAATCATTTCTGCTAAACATTGTGCCCAACCAGTTTCAAAGTTATCCTGCTTTGCTTCTACTAAGATAAAATAAGGCTTGTCAAATACAACTTTCCCTAAATGAGACTTTTTCGCCAGAATATATTCCGGAAAACCTGTTAATCTATTATCAAAAGTGAGTGCTTGATGACTCCATAAAATAAAATTTTTGAGATATTGCTTCCAAACTTCTTTGATAACTGGATAAATCAGATTTTCGCAAATAGCAGATTCCGAATTATCAACAACTCCCTCCCGCATCACTAATTCTAAATCTTCTCTAAAATAATTAGAGACATTAAACGCAGTCTCCACAATGAAATTCGCTTCAGTATAAATAACCTGAAACTCTTTCAGAACTTCACCGATAATTTTGTAACTACTGAAAGCCATATAAACTCCTATTAAATAACTTCACTTAGGTTGATATAAAGCCTCACCCGTATTAGCATCAAAGACAAATAATTGATGCATATCCAATTCTAAAGTCAAGCGATCGCCTGAACGCAAACGCACATCCGCACCCCCTTGCACATTTACCAAAACCCCCGGAGAACCAACTAAATCACCCCTAATCAAAGTCTCCCTTCCCAAAGGTTCCACCACCTTCACCTCAACCTCTAACTCTCCTTCTTGGCGTTCTTCTCCTGTCGGAGACGCTGCGCGAAGGCGTCTTGGCGGTTCGTTAAGATAAACATATTCCGGACGTATCCCCAAATCAAAACCTTGCCCTTGGTGCGGCTTTAAACTCTGCCTGATATCATCCGAAACAGGCAACAACTGCCCACCCACATTAAAAGCATTATCCTGAAACAAAGAGGGCAAAATATTCATCGGTGGACTACCTAAAAAAGTTGCTACCATCCGATTCGCAGGACGCGCATAAATACTTTGTGGATCGCCAATTTGTTGAATTCGTCCTTGATTTAGCACCACAATCTTATCAGCCAAAGTCATCGCTTCAACTTGATCGTGAGTTACATAAACCGTCGTAATTCCCAACTTTTGATGTAGCAGCTTCAACTCAGCCCTAGTATCATCTCGCAACTGGGCATCTAAATTAGATAAAGGTTCATCAAGTAAAAAAACTTGAGGTTCACGAGCGATCGCTCTACCTAATGCTACCCGTTGTTGTTGTCCCCCGGAAAGCTGTTTTGGTTTGCGATCTAGCAAATGTTCCAGAGAAAGCGATCGCGCTACCGTCAAAACCCTATCTTGAATCGTCTTTGGGTTAACTTTCCGCATCTGTAACCCAAAAGCGATATTTTGCGCTACCGTCATATGCGGATATAGCGCGTAATTTTGGAAAACCATCGCTACATCCCGCTGTCTTGCCGGGATATTGTTTACCAAGCGATCGCCGATAAACAGTTTACCAGAAGTTGCAGATTCCAAGCCAGCGATCGTCCGCAAAATTGTAGACTTACCACAACCCGATGGTCCCACCAAAACCCAAAATTCACCATGAGGAATTTCAAAGGAAATATCCTCGATAGCGGTAACGTTGTTAAACCTACGTTTTATGTCTTCTAGACGAACATTTGCCATTGAATTTAAAAGTGATAATTTTTACTCAAGCAATGCTATAAAATCATAAGATTGAAATTTCAGCATCGCGTAATATTTTGCGTAGCAATCATGCAGCCAATAGTTTTACCAGCATGAATAGGAATAGTTGCTACGCGTCCATCTTCATGTTCCATGCGTACATGACTGCCTTTTTGACGCACCACTAGAAAGCCTACTTTTTCCAAAGTGCGAATAACTGCGTCTCCCGTTAAAACAGGTAGTTTTGGCATCAAATAACTACTTTTTGAATACCGACAAATTCCGGTATATTTTCATCAGTTTCGACTTCCAAACATAATTCAATTACTTCTTTCATATTCACCATCAACTCGTAAGATTGTTTCTCCTTGGCTATAACAAGCTTTTAGATAAGGAACTTCCCCAATATAATATCCATCTTCATCACGCTCAATGATGATGTAAAATTCGCGTTTGCTGGTATTTCTTGTCATAGTTGTATTTACCCGTGTTTATTTTGCATTAGTCCAAGCGGGATGAGAAAATAAAGAAGCAATTACACGCACCCCACGCAATTGATTGGAAAGTGGTAAATGACCTTTAGGTGCGGTTAAATCCCAGGTAAACTCGTTAGGATAACGTGTCCAACTGTTGCCATTTTTCCAGCCAATTTTTGACCAAAAGTTTTCCCAATTTTTACTTAAACTCAACCAAATTTCTCGCTGGACTGAAAAGCCAAATTTGCCTTCAGAGTGGACTAACCACAGATGATTAATTGTGTGTAAGTCAGTGGTGGAAAAATTTTCTACTTCGGTAAAATACAACCATTTTCTTTGAACAGCCGTTAATCCTGCCACTTCACACATTTTTTGCAAGGTCAAGCGATCAGCTGCTTGAAAGTCTTGGACGGCAAGTAGCTGTTGCAAAGAATTGTAATCAATCCCGCACTCCGATTTTAGAGGTACAATTCCTTCAGGGAAACACGAAAGCAGAAATTCTTTTGCCTTGGGTGCATTAGACTTATAGAGGACTTGGTAGACATTGCCATCAATCCAAGTCGCTTTAGCCTCACGACGTTTTAGTAAAAACTCCATCAACACGTTCAACCCTTCATCACCGAGGTCTGATAGCTGCAAAATCAGTTGTTGTTGGACAGCAATAGACCCAGCGATTAACTGTTGAAAGAGAAGGTCGATGTCATTAGCAGTGCCTGGTACAATCATTGGGTCTGTCATGCAATTTCCGGAGTGTTAGCGTAATAGAGCGATCGCATTGCCCCATGCATTCTGTAAGCTGAAGCATTGATAGCGAAATGTAGTTTACTATTTTTGAGCGTACAAAAAGCAATGGTTTGACTGAATCCCTTGTCTTTGTTCCCAATACTTCATACGTGAAATAATGGTAAATTTTGCACCTCATAAATGGATGAAAACAAGACACAGTAACATCTGCCGTCACTCTCAACAACGATTTTCTGACTTTTAACGGCAGCGTATCTATTAGGAGTGTGTAATATATGTACGACAAGATTACCCCCCCCACAACCGGAGCAAAAATCTCCTTTTCTAACACTGAACCGATTGTGCCTGATAATCCAATTATCCCTTTTATTCGCGGCGATGGCACAGGAATAGATATTTGGCCCGCAGCTCAAAAGGTACTTGATGCTGCGGTAGAGGTAGCATACAAAGGTACGCGTAAAATTAGCTGGTTTAAGGTTTACGCGGGTGATGAAGCTTGCGAATTATACGGAACATATCAGTATTTACCCGAAGATACTCTCACCGCGATTCAAGAATATGGTGTGGCGATCAAGGGACCTTTGACAACTCCCATCGGCGGCGGAATTCGTTCTTTAAACGTGGCATTGCGCCAAATTTTTGACCTTTACACCTGCGTGCGTCCTTGCCGTTATTATGCTGGTACGCCCTCACCACACAAAAATCCCGAAAAACTCGATGTGATTATTTATCGAGAAAATACGGAGGATATATATTTGGGTATTGAGTGGCAACAAGGAAGCGAAATAGGCGATCGCTTGATCAAAATCCTCAACGAAGAATTGATCCCCGCCACCCCAGAACACGGTAAAAAGCGAATTCCCCTCGATTCGGGTATTGGCATCAAACCCATCAGCAAAAAGGGTTCCCAGCGCCTTGTCCGCCGTGCGATGAAACATGCCTTGCTTTTGCCGAAAAATAAGCAAATGGTGACTTTGGTGCATAAAGGCAACATCATGAAGTACACCGAAGGCGCTTTTCGTGATTGGGGTTATGAATTAGTACAGAGCGAGTTTCGCAACGAGTGTGTCACCGAGCGGGAATCTTGGATTTTGAGCAATAAAGAGAAAAATCCCAACATCAGCTTAGAAGAAAATGCCCGGATGATCGATCCTGGGTATGATGGTTTGACTGAACAGAAGAAAGGGGAAATTGTCAAGGAAGTTGAAACAGTTCTTAATGAGATTTGGGAAAGTCACGGCAGCGGCAAGTGGAAAGATAAGGTGATGGTGAACGATCGCATTGCTGACAGTATTTTTCAACAAATCCAAACTCGACCAGATGAGTATTCGATTTTGGCGACAATGAACTTGAATGGCGATTATCTGTCTGATGCAGCAGCAGCGATCGTTGGTGGATTGGGGATGGGACCTGGGGCAAATATTGGCGATGCTTGTGCGATATTTGAAGCTACCCACGGTACTGCACCAAAACACGCCGGTTTGGATCGAATTAATCCCGGTTCGGTGATATTGTCGGGGGTGATGATGTTGGAATATATGGGTTGGCAAGAAGCAGCGGACTTGATAAAGAAAGGATTGGGAAATGCGATCGCTCAAAGTCAAGTTACCTATGATTTAGCGCGGATGCTAGAACCCCCGGTTGAAGCGTTGAAGTGTTCGGAGTTTGCCGAAGCGATAATTAAGCAGTTTAAATAGCCCTCAGACTGGAAGTCTGGACGCCACATGCTTTAAGCCGGGAAACCCGTCCAACGCAGTGGCTCGGCTACAAGAACAAAGCCCGCCTTGTCTACGACACGCTACGCGAACGCGGGCTAATAATTTGGTAGGGTGCGTTATGCTTTGCCATAACGCACCTTTTTAGTCAGTATTATTAACGTCTGGCTGTTCATCAGTTGCTTCATTTGCTGATTGTTCAGGAGGTTTTTCTTGGGACATACTATCTAATAAACCAGCAGTTTTTAGCAGATTTCTAAGCAAACCTATTTTCAAGTCTTTATTACCGTCAATTGGTATACAAATTCGCGATAAAATTCCAGGTTTGCCATAGATATGATGACTACCTTGAACTCGCAATAATATCCAACCGTTAGCTTCTAAGAGCTTTGCTAACTTTTTGCCAGACATCGAGTTCATACGGCAATTTCTATAATTCTAGATTGATCGGTCCTTTCCAGATTTTCAATATCAACCGATAAACAACCTTCTACAGCTTCATAAATATTCTGTAGCAATTCTTCAAAAGTCTCTCCTTGAGTGGCACAACCTGGAATAGCAGGCACTTCAGCCCAATATCCGCCTTCTTCAGCCTCATGAATGATAACTTTAAGTTTCATGTATAGTATTCCTTCACGCTCTGGTTTGATTGTCTCTTAATTCACTGTATAAATGCGCTAGAAAGGTAACAGTACTTAAAAAAGGCGGACAAAAAGTTAAGGGAGTCTACGTCCAGGAAATTATTAAGCTATTAAATTTAGAAGAGTGGAGCCATCGCCCAAAGTCAAGTTATATAATATCCTTTTAATTAACAGTAATAAAAACCTACCTACCGTCGTAGAGACGTTCCGCCGGAACGTCTTTACATTATAAGTAATTTATCGGACATGATATTACTTAACGGCTTTGCAAGAGCGCACTCTACACCATTTGCGAGAGGTATTCTTTGCTCAAATTTCATTCCCTCACCGCTAATCGTAAAATTTGTGAGAGTCAAAAGTTAAATTTTATAATTATTCGGGAATACTAAGCTATTAAACCTTAAGAACCATATCGGGTTTTGGATATTTGAAGGCTCACTTATGAAAAAGATTGCTAACTCAATAATCATCGGAATCATCCTCCTTGGACTTTGCAGTTGTAACTCAGTCAAATCGACTGATCAAACAAATTCTAATCAAGTTACCAACCAAACTGATTCTCAAGTCCAACAAATTATCAAAATTGGTTCTTCCAGTTCAACGGTAACTGTTTTAAAGCTTTTAGCACAAGCTTATCAATCCCAAAATAAAACTGTCAAAATTGAGTTTATCTCCAACAGCCAATCGGAAGGTGCGATCGCAGCCCTAAAAAACGATATTATTGATGTCGCTGGTAGCAGTCGCCAACTCAAACCAGAAGATGATAACAGTGAAGTTCAATATCGTGAACTGGCAAAAGATTTGTTAATTGTCGCTACTAATAACAGTGTTAAAGGTGTTACCAACTTGTCAACCAAGCAATTAAAAGCAATTTACAAAGGTGACATCACAAATTGGCGAGAATTAGGCGGTGCTAATGCAGATGTTGTAGTATTGGATAGACCCGAAGACGAGTCAGCAAAAAAGTTATTGCGAAAATATTATTTGGGAGAAGAGAAGACCACAACTAAAGCGGTGATTTTAAACAAAGAAGGAGAGTTAATCGAAACCTTATCAAAAGTATTACCCCTACCCAGAACCAGAAATTCAAAATGCTCAAAAAGAAGCTGATATTGAATATTTAACAGAAGATTTGCCTAAAATGTTGACTTCCATGAAAATTGGAGCCGATCGCATTCGGGAAATTGTCCTCAGTTTGCGAATCTTCTCTCGTTTGGATGAAGCCGAGTTTAAAACCGCTGATATCCATGAAGGGATTGACAGTACCCTGTTAATTTTACAACACCGGCTCAAATTCCAAAGCGTAGATGCAAAGCAGCTTGTCGATAGACATCGCCCTCAAATTACAGTGATTAAAGAATATGGTGAAATACCTAAAATTCAGTGTTTTGCAGGACAATTGAATCAGGTATTTATGAACATCCTAGCAAATGCTATTGATGCTTTAGAAGAGGCTTTTCACAACGGGCTTTGTCCAGAACCTATAATTCGTATTTCTTCAACCCAGGTGAATGAAAATGCCGTTGTTTGTATTGCTGATAATGGCACAGGGATTCCAGAAGCAATCCAGTCACTTCTATTTGACCCCTTCTTCACCACTAAACCTGTTGGTAAAGGGACTGGTATGGGATTATCAATTAGCTACCAGATTATTACTGAAAAACATCGTGGCTCGTTACGGTGCATTTCATCACCGGGGCAAGGTACAGAATTTGTAATTACAATCCCGATTCGAGAAGTCGGAGTAGCAATTTTTGAGAAATCTTGACCTGTAAACGCCAAGAAGGTATGACATTTCTATAAGTAATTTAAATGAGCAAATTAAATAAATTAGTGCAGGAATTTCTCAAGCAACTCCCGGAAATTAGGAGTTAGGAATTACTGCCTCCTAACTCCTAAGAGCGAAAAATTAATTACTAATAGTAGCCTTCAACAAACTCAGCAAAATATCAATTGGAGTCAGATAAATTTCCTTAAAATCAATAGTCACTGTATTACTTTCTAGTTTTAAAAATCTCCAAATACTACCTGTCGTCACAACTCCATATATCGATTTAATTTGATTATCTTTGTTGAAGTTAAAAATTTGAGCAGCTAGCATTGCAGAAATACATTGCGGAATTGCAGCATTCAAATTCTCTTTCTTTGCCTCGACAATAACTGCTACAGGCGCTTCTATACTAAGTTGCTCGCTCGATTTGCTTATTAAAAAATCGCAAACTCCATTTAGTCCTTTTGTCGAGTCAACATTAAACTCAGTTCCCGAAAACAAACTGATTTCTGGATTATTTTCTTTTAAATCTCCTAATATTGGAGCAATCAAAAATTCCGAACGAGCTTTTTCTGTATTTATAGCAGTAGCTAGAGGTAAATTCCTTCGCAAGGTTTCATTTAGCCATGAGCTAGCAACTGTAGATTCACCCTGCAAGAATCCGCTAACTTCAACAATATTTAGGTTAAAGTTCTTTTTTAAAGCTTCAAGTGTGAAGTCACTATATGACATAAAAATTTTATGTATTAGATAGTTAAGATTACGAGTTGAATCACCAATATCTGTAATTTCGTCAGACTCCTAGCTGTTCTGTACCGTGAATTCTATTCACCAGATACAATCACTGCGACAAATCCCCAAACCTTTCTTGATACTGCCTCAACATCGCTTCCATTTCTGTTAGTCGCTGTTCTGCTTGTTCCGCTCGTTGGCGTTCTTGTTCTAATTGCTGCGAAATCTCAACATAGGAAAAAAACTTATTACCGTCGGGACGATAAATTTGTAACTCATCCCCAGACATATCAAACCGAATATTTAAGCGAGGACTAACCCAATTATCAATCGAACCAAGCGCATCCAAGCCAAATTCACCCCGCAGCCAGCCATCAAGCGTATTCTTTTCTGGATCATAAATATAATACTCTTCAATTCCGTAGCGCTCATAGAAGAGTAGCTTTTTATCCATATCAATTGAAGAATTACTTAGTGAGAGAATTTCAAACACTACCTGGGGAGGAATTCCCTCTTCTTCCCATTGTTTATAAGAACCTCTATCACCCTTGGGTCTACCAAAAGCTACCATGACATCAGGAGCAGTAACGATTGTATTGCGTCCTTCCACCGGATACCAAAATAAGTCCCCAGCGACAAATACATTGGGGTCATTAGTATACATCCAATTCAGGTTTTGCTGAATCGCTAAAATCCAGCGAAACTGCTTTGTATTATCTGCCATTGGCTTGCCATCACTTTCTGGGTAGATGACTGCTGATTGGTTTGGTGATTCAATTTGAGAAACCATAACCTCAGTAGACTTTTGCGCTTAATTTATTAAACCTAGCATAGACTAGGGTAAATACTTTTAAGTTATTTGGCAATCCTATGCCTTTAAAATATTATTTAACACTTCAATATCCAGTAACACTAACCTGTGATTCAGAAGGGGGATATGTAGCCAAAATTAAAGATTTGCTCACCCAAGGTGAAACCTTAGATGAGACAATGGCAAATATAAAGGATGGCAAAACTCCTGCATTGTCGTTTAGCAGTGTGAGCGCGATCGCAAAAATGTCAGCGGAAAATCAGCACATTGTGTCTTTGTTCGCGTAAAGCAACAAATTATCCACTTATGTGCTGCTGCCCAGCAACTCTGGAAGAATATCGCCTCTGGTTGTTTTTCAGCAAGCAAAGCACAATAGTAAGTAGCAGAAGAGCATTTACTGCTGATGGCTCTGGCACTTTCTTAACTTCCTGTCCTCCAACTATCGGATTAGGACAAGAACCATTGACACTCTGATTATGACCAACACCATTGCCACCAGACATAGTAGGGCATATGCTAGGGCTAGGGCTAGGAGGAGGAGGAGGAGCAGTCACACCAGTTTCTCCACCGCTGGAAATAAGAGTGCCTCTTGAACCGGAACTATCTCCACTATCTCCATTCAACAATAGAAATAAAAGCAGTCCTGCGAGAGGAATTCCTATTAACCAAGTCGGGAACTGATTACCAGAACCACCTGGAACCAAGGCATATCCTTCTCCCTCACCAGGAATATCAAAGCTTATCGCTTCTGGCTCCAAGGTGACTAGACCACCTAAAAAGGCATTTCCTTCTAAACCTTGCCCGTATAGCGAATCAAACTCATTCGGAATTCCAAAGTTCGGACGCCCAAATTCTCCTCCTGATGGTGAGAAGGGAACCGAAAGTATGTTTAAAATGCTGTCTTTGAGTGAATTCTCATTTCCTGCATTCAACGCTTCCAACCCTCTAGAGAAGTTACCCAAATAATACTGTGTCACCTCTTTTGACAAACCCAAAGATTGAATCTGCTGCTCAAGGTTGGGAATTTTGGAAACTTCTTCTAAAAGCAGGCGCCCGTAAGAATATTTTAAGTCCAGCAATCCACTGCGAAGACTGAGTGAGTTATTGTCTCCCGATAACGGTGACCAGTAGAAGTTCTTGGTTATCAATCCCAGATTTTCTACCGGAGTCCGAGCAACCTGTTGTCCCAAAACATACTGATAGCCATCCACAACGTTTTTGGCGTCATTTTGCCAAAAAGACGAATATGGAACTTCTCTTAGACGGGGATTGTTACCGTAGAAGTTGGAGAAATTACGGAAATTTTGCTCTCCACCGGCTGCACGCATCAGCAGGTTGGAGTAACTAGTATTGTTATTTTGTTCAACTAATTGTTGGAGTACCGATCCAGTCTTGTTGCAACTAGCTCCAAATCCTGTAAGACACCCAGGAATGCCTCGTATTCGACTGAGACTTTCCCCCGACAATTGGTACTGGAGATAATTTTGCTCCAATCCTGGTTGAACACCATAGCGTCCTATATTCAATTGAGCAGAAGCAGGCTGAATAACTGCTATTACTGCCAAGAATGAGAACGCAATTCTGTTTACGACTGACCTCAACACAATTAACCTCCACCAAATAAAATTGGACTTAACCTAACGGACTTGGCTAAAACCCAAGTTAGACGGCGAATTAATATTTATAGTGATTCCCGTACCCTTGAGTTCTCCCGAACTAAGGGGGTGGTACATCACCAAACTACGACTCGGTTGGTCAAACAGATAACCACGGCGCGAAGGCTGTATTTTCCCAGAGCGGACTAGGGATATAAATGTCTGCAAATACTTGCGTATACTGTCGCGGTTATTCCGGGTTGTATTTGTATAGTTATCAACAAGCGTCATGAAGAAATCTAAGCTACGGTCTTCTTGTCCTTCAATCAAACTACCCTGGTCAAGAAAAGAACTTGCTACCAGCTTTCCATCTATCTGTTGAACCTTTAAGATGGTGTAATAGCGTCCTTCCTTTTTTGGGTCATTTACATAACAAACCCACGAACCGTCACGACTTTGTTTAAAACCTTGCCGTGCCAGATAGGAAATTGGAGAATTACTTGGCTCGGTTGATGAAGGTAACAAACTCTCTACTGGATCAAAAGAGCAAATTTTCTGTGTTATTTTCTCAGGGGAAGCAGTCGGAGCCTCCTGTGAAAAAGCAATATCAGATACAGCAGCTACTGCATATATAGCAAAAGCTACTGCGCCAAAAAAGCGCACGAATATATTCATTGAAAAGCTCCGTTAGATAATCAGATCAAAACAGGGTGTAGCAGTACATAGCACTTCTCGGTTGGATACAGTACAAATAAAACCTCACTTCCGTAGCTTTATAAGCAGAGGGCTGTCCGGAATGGACGGTATGAGGTTTTATATACTTCACTCAACTCTTGAGCGCTATAAGCGGTATATATGGTGGTCTCTAGGAAAAAATGCGTATCATTAACAGAGAACACATAATAAACTTGATTCTGATAGCTGTAAAAATACCGAATTCCAGCTTCCTAACTTGACCTAAAATTCAAACGTTATATTCCCAATAATCGGGAAAATGAATTAATCTTCACAAAGTTGTTATGGCTACTTTACAAATCGATTTCATATTAATTTGCATTTAAATATAAAGTAAACTTTTAAGTCAGTATTGGTACTACTGCTTAATATTTGTTGTTTACATATTAATCTATTAAACAGAGGGTATAACCCCTCAACATCATCCTTAAGAGTGATACTTATCACTTACCTAAGAACATAATTATAGGTGTTTGTGTCCATACTGCGAAAAAGTACTAGGACTTACGCAAAACATAACGCGCATTTGCGGTAATTCATGAATTACCGCTACGCAAGAATAAGGTTTTCGTTCACATCTTGCGTAAGTCCTGAGTACTTAGTACAGTTTTGCGTAAGTTAGTAGCGTTTTTAACGCAAAGGAGCGCGGAGGTAAGCGCAGAGTGACGCAGAGTTTTTGTGATAAATTTTAGTCATGAATTAATGCTCTTCTGTCCTAGTTAAATATTCTTAAGGATATGTGTAACCATTAATGTTAACTCCACCATACTGTCCTGCTGACACGGGAGGAACTGTGAGATTAGACTGAGGTGATTTAGTTTCCGGCAAGCTGGTATTTAGATTTCCTACTTGGTTACTCGGCTGGACAGTACCTTGATTCGGAGCTTGGGGAAAGTAGGGTGCAATATTATTCGGTGGTGTATTAGTTCCCGGCGATACCGTTGATGATGGTGTTCCTACGCTGGGCAATGGCTGAACATTATTAAAATTACCGTAGTAATTTGGTGGCTGGTTGGTTACTATTGGCTGAGTGTAACTTGTCCCCAACTGAGAACTATTAGTGTAGAAATTTTGTGGCTGATTCGTGAGTGTTGGCTTTTGGTAACCCGTTGTAGAGATGGGAGCGTTGGGGTTTGTATTCAACTGAGTGTTTGTAGAGAAATCCTGATTGGGTAAATCGTTGGTGGGTAGCGATCGCTCAATAGTATTTGTCTGGTTAAAAGTAGTATTATTTAAACTCGACGGTTTCTGTGTCGATTCGTTGATTGCTGTTTGTAAAGCGCTGATTGCGGCAGGATTTTGATTATTGTTAATTTGATTAGCCGAGCCAATCCCTAAGTTAGAGGAACTTCCTGCTATACCTGGTTGAGACGATGTATTTGAGGATTTGACACCAAATAACTGGCTACCACTATTAGCAGTCCCGGCTTGCAATAAACTTTCTGCTTGTGCCACAAAAGGATTTGTCACCTTTGCAGCAGGTACATTATTAACTATCCCCACAGGATTTGACTTAGCATTTTTAGCAGCTTCTTGCTGTTTGCTAATTAAATCATCTAATAAGCTTTTGCTCTCATTATCTTGACTTTTTTCTTTTCGTATGCTGGGTGCTATTAGCAAATTTGATTGTTTAGCGTCATTAATCAGCACTGGTAAATTATCAATATCAGCTGCGATCGCTCTATCTTCATCTGAAAGAGATGAGTCAGGAGGCTTCTGTGCAGCAGGTTGCTTATTATTTTGCAAAAACGTTAAAAAATCTGGATTTGCCCAATATTCTCGAATTCCCAGCCCTAGCACAGATAAAAATATAGCTGTTCCCCAAAAAGCCGGTCGCCCTAAATTCCATAATCTGGCTCTGAGGTAACGTAAGTAAGCGGGGGGATAACGCTGGGGTGACATGGGGACTCGAATCCTTGAATTTACATTTACTACAAAAAGCGCAAAACGTTACACAAATTCAAAACTGAGCTTTCCTAGAGCATTCAGACTAAGGCGTAGAAATTTTCACTTTTGAAGTTGTATTGCAATTTAATCCTAACCTTTCCACAGTCCTAGCGTCATTAATAATCTAGATGCATTCGGTGAGAAACTGTACTTTTTTTCACCTTCTCCTTTTTCTACGCCTTGGTTACTTTGGATAAGTAGGTTGGCTCAAATAAACCTAACTATGTAACGAAATGTAAAAAGCTCCAAACCCTTGGGATACCTTCTCCTGTCGGAGACGCTTCGCGAACACTTAGCTTCTCTACGAGACGCTACCGCACAAATTTTCATCAGATTCTTTGAGGTTAAAATCAACACCTTCGTAAATATCAGCGATCGCTATTTCCAAATCAACAGAGGAAAAGGTAATTTTTGCATCTTCTGTTTCAAATTCTCGAAGTAGCCATTGTGCCTCTCCAGTTTTACTATATTGCTCTATCTGAAGCTCATATTGATTAATTAAAACATATTCTTTAAACTCAGGAATTGAGCGATAATAACGAAACTTATCTGTATGATCGTAATTTTGGGTTGATTTTGATAGTACTTCCACAATTAACACGGGATTTGTAATCGTATCCGTCCGATTGTTGTGCAAAGCAGGATTTCCCGAAATCACCATTACATCTGGGTAAGTATATCGTTGGTAGCGCGGAATCCACAGACGCAGATCGCTCATAAAAGCCTCTTTGTTTTTGCCACGTAGTAAAAACTTCAAAGAAGCATATACATTTCCGCAAATACGATTATGATTTATTGATGCTCCAGTCATCGGTACAATTTCTCCATTGTGATATTCACTTTTAAATTCCGCAGCTTCTTCTACTGCTAAATATTCTTCTGGGGTGTAATAACGCTGTTGAGTTTGCATTTTCTTTACCTCTTAATTTTTAGGTTAGTAAGTTACAAATCGCGCTGTACGGGTAGGGTATCCCCATCGTTGCTAACTCTTGCAAACAAAGCCCGATAAACAGGTTCACCCCTCGACAGCACATATTCTTCCCTTTCTGTAGAGACTGGTAGCGGGTTTTCGGCTAGCCATTCTTCAGCATGTTGTCTAATAAAAGCTGGATTTTCGCTAAAGCGATCGCACATTTCTTCAGCTACAAACTGAATATCTGATTGCAAAAATACCGTTCCCCCTAGCGCAAGATAATTTGCCAATTCGGCGACTAATTCTGGTTGTACAACTCGTCTTTTAGCGTGACGGTTTTTAAACCACGGATCGGGAAATTGAATTGTGACGCGCTGTAGACTTTTATTAGGCAAAGAAGATAAAAGCGTCTGTGCCGAATTATTTACATTACAAAATAAATAATGCAGATTAATTAAACCCAACTCATCAAGCAATTTATTCGCGTCAATTACCAAAGGTTCGCGAATTTCCAAACCGAGAAAATTCCAGTTAATTTCTAACTGTGCCATACTCAACAAAAATCGTCCCCGTGCAGAACCAATATCTAAATGAAGGGGTTGGTTTAGCTGGGCATAAACTTTTTCCCATTCTACAGGATTTGCTGGTGTTTGATACTTGTTTGCTAGTGGGTTTACATGTTGACGGACTCGCACAGATGCCAAAATTAACTCTCCTTTAACTTAAGACATTAAAATAATACTTAAGGATGAAGAATAAATCATATCTTATTTTTTTTGGCATAGTTCGTAGTTTGTAGAATAATAGACAACCGATGTAGAAATTAAATATGCGTTATCCAGAACCCCTAGAGACGTAGTAGTGCTACGTCTCTACATTTTGTTCACGTCTATGTCTAATCAACAACCACCAATTATCACGCTCCCTAATTTGTATATAAATATTAAGCGGGATCGGTTCTACGCAGGAAGACAAAGCAAAGGTTATACTTTTTTCAAAAGAGCTTTTTTAGTTTGTTTTTAACATTATACTTACTCCAATGACCCTAAATTTTCGTTTTGCCGTAGTTAGCGACTTACACCTTGCACTTCCTCACACAATCTGGAATCATCCTAGCCGTTTTCATTTGGTGGAAGTTGGCATCCCCGCTTTTGAAAGTGTACTAGAACACTTAACACAACTGAATTTAGATTTCCTCCTACTTCCAGGAGATTTAACCCAACACGGTGAACCAGAAAATCATATTTGGTTGCAAAAACGTTTGGCTAAGTTACCTTTTCCAGTCTACGTTGTTCCTGGCAATCATGATGTTCCTGTCCTCATAGCAGATGAACAATCAATTGGTTTTGCCGATTTTCCACTTTATTATCGCAAGTTTGGTTATGGCGATCGCGAAGAACTTTACTACACTTGTCAGTTGTTACCTGGAGTCAGACTTATTGGTCTAAATTCTAACTTTTTTAATGACCAAGGTGAGCAGATAGGGCATTTAGATATCCAACAATTAAATTGGTTAGAAGAGGTGTTAGAAACTGCAAATGATGAATTAGTATTGGTAATGGTGCATCACAATGTTGTTGAGCATTTGCCTAACCAATCGCATCACCCAATGGCAAATCGCTATATGTTGAAAAATGCGCCACAATTGTTGCAGATACTAAAGCGCTATAAAGTTAATTTAGTATTTACAGGACATTTGCACGTTCAGGATGTTGCTTACTCAGACGGTGTATACGATATCACCACAGGTTCTTTAGTCAGCTATCCACATCCATATCGCGTATTAGAGTTTCATCGGGATAATCACGGAAGAGATTGGTTGCAAATTGCCTCTCATCGAGTGGAATCAGTACCGGATTTCCCGACACTGCAAGAAACCTCACGAAAATGGATGGGCGATCGCTCTGGTTCCTTTTTACTGAAACTGCTAACTTTGCCTCCGTTAAATTTACCATCAGCCCAAGCAGAAGAATTAGCCCCGAATTTGCGGGACTTTTGGGCAAATATTGCCGCCGGCGATGCTTTATTTGACTACAACAATTTTCCGCCAGAAGTAAGCCGCTACTTTGAGAAATATGGGGCGATCGCCTCTAATGGCACACCTGCCCTGATAGATAACAACAGCACCCTACTGCTTTAAAAAAGCTATTCCTCTAGAGACGCGACCGATCACGTCTCTACAACTCTCCAGCCCCCATTGCACGGCAAATTCCAAACACTGAAGTGTAACCGTGGAGAAAGGTGCTACCAGCAACAGGACCAATTTCGCCACTACAGAAAAATCCACCTATGGGAATATCGTTGAGATAGCGCCTAAATAGTTGAGAATCAAAATTAGGTTTGCCGTAGAGTCCTTCACCTCGTCCCAAACAAGAAAACATCAACGCTGCAACCGCAGAGGGTTCAGAGGTGCGTTGGTCTTGATACTGTTGTAAAAGTAATTCTAAGTCTTCGGCGGAGGCTTCAGCATCGCGCAGGTGGAATTGTAAGCGCTGTCCTGGACGAACGCGATCGCCTATTGCGATGGCACCTGCTGATGGATCTACACCTAGAATACCGCGAATTAAAAAATCTCCCTGCTCCAAAGCCAATTTAAACTCATCCATAGCCACACCGACAAATAGCGAGTTTTGTGCCAGCATTCTATCTGCATCGTTCAGACTGCCGATCAACTCTCTTAACACTACCAGGGGCACTTTTTCATCCAGTTCGACGATGATATTGCGATCGGCTTTTGTGACTTGTAAAGCCTTGCCAATTGGTCGGCATCCTTGCGCCACAATAGTTTCTAAAACAATATTCCCAGTTAAAGCTAAACCTACCGTTCCTTCACGATACAGGCGATCGTTACAAAATAGCGCAATCCGACCACCACCACCGCTAGCCTGTCCCCCCACTGTCACCGATCCCGGATAAGCAAAATCCAGCCCCTGCAATAAATCATTAATTCCCGAAGAAAACGAACCAGACAGCAAGATAAACTGAGGTGTCTCAGATGAAGGTACACCCACCAAATCAAGCCAAGCATTTGGCGGACCATCCAAATCGGGTAATTCTTCTGCAACAATATGAAACGGTTGAATATTCACCCCAGGAAGGTGTGCCAAAGTCAAGCTCAAAGCTGGGGAAGCTTCTAATTCTTGAGTTTCTCCCTCCATAGTCGTGCCAATGACACCACCACCACTACAGCCAATTAACACACGTACTGAAAGTTTCTCAGCCAGCAAAGGCAAAACCCGAGAATATTCACTCGTAAAAGCAGACGAAATGAAAACCAGCCCTAGATCCGCAGGTGCTGTTAACGACGAGACAGCGCGTTGTACCACATCTGCAACAGCTGCTTCTAAAGATGGACGGGTTGACAGGGCATTTGCCCACTGCATTTGGTCTGCCATTAGTTTTCGGCTCTTTCTGTATTTAGGCTAGTGAAGTACCTATACTGTATACGAAGTATCGGTGTAGGCTTCCCGTCTCACTCGCGGTTGCCTCGTTAAACTTGTGTTTAATTTGGTCTTACATCGCGTCTCTGGTCTTGCGACCTTTATCTCCTTAAGGGAGAACCCAGGCAGCCGCCCATCTGACCTAGGCAGTTAATTATTTTATGTACAACATTTCTTGGATTTACTGCAATGGCATACCTGCTAGAAATGTTCTTTCCCCAATCTCTTTGGCATGGGAATTGGGTATGGGGCAACGGGAATTTGAAGAGGGGAAAAGGGGAAAGGGGAGCATGGTAAGAAATAAAATGCGCGAATTATTGTGAATCACTCTTTATTTTCTACACCTTTACCCCATGCCCATTGCCCATTGCCCCATTCCCATCCTCTACTACATGCATTTAAGATATTGTATAATTCATCTTTTGTAGTTAAAGCTCCGCAAAATCTTAAAAGATAAAACTAAACCCAGTATGGATTGCGGAGTTTGCTGTAATAGTAGTGGATTACCAGGCTAAAACACTAACTTTAACAGCTAAGTGGCTAGCGTGGTGAGCAATAATCCAAAAAAAACTGCAATTTTAAACTTTTTCTATACTGGTATTAAGAACACATAACGAGATTAAAGCAATGACCAACATCTCAGAAACAGCTAAATCCGACATCCAAGCGCAAATACAAGAAGAGGTTGAGGAAGCTCGTACTGTCTGTGACGTTTCCGGCACTAATTCCGCTGAATGTGCTGCTGCTTGGGATGCAGTCGAAGAACTCCAAGCTGAAGCCTCTGATCAGCGGCTGAAGAAGAAGAAAAACTCTTTAGAGCAGTACTGTGATGACAACCCAGAGGCAATTGAGTGTCGAATTGACGACAACTAACAATTAGACATCAGGAGTGGAAAAGATTTACAAGACGTAGCATTGCTACGTCTTGTAGGGCTTCTGGATAACGCATAATTAATTTCCCCTCCTATGTCTAGGCTCTACAAGTTGCTTGTTTTTTTGTCAACTGAGAAAATTATGGTTAATGAAGTTTGGTTTCGCCCGTTAGTGTGGATAGACTACCGTCTAGCGGTATTATTCACAGTGATTATTCCTCTAATTCTTCTAATTTGGGCGTTTGTGCAGAAAGCAGAAGCGGTACAACGCCTGTTAATTATTTACTGGCGAGTATCGAGTCTGTTGGCAATCTCAGTTTACTTAATGATTGGTGGGTTCGGGATAAGTTTTATCTCAAGTTTGATAGCTCGTATCCTGATTCCGATTTCGTTATGGTTCTGGATAGACCTCAACGATGAAATTGAATATACTCTAAGTGGTATTTTAAAGCTGATTTTTACTTCTTGGCGCTGGGCTGTAAGTGTTTATTGTGCCTTGGGTGCTTTAGCTACTCTGCCTTTTTTAGGTTGTGCTTTTTCAGCAAATGCTTTCGCTACCCCCTATTGTCGCGTCTGGAGAGAAGCACCGTTATTGTTTAAAGAATATTTTCATCCCAATAGCAAGCCAGGATTTTTGGGCTTTCTCGGCATAGTTGGTTTAATAATTTATGTTGCTTGCTTAGGCTACTTTGTCTTAATTAAGCTAGGCAAGCAGGGGCGATCGGCTACACAACAATGAAGAAGGGGAAAGGGGAAAGGGGAAAGGGCAAGAAAAAATCCTTCCCCAGGAAAAGAATGTAGAGACGTAGCACAGAATAGTCTTGTAGCGGTTCTGGGTAATGCGTAAAATATCTACAATGTATGGCAAATTTTATCGGTAAGCGGCTGGAACAATATACTACCAAACGCCCCCAAGAAGTCTTAGTTGTAACGGCAGAAATTGCTGGTGAGCAAGACAAAATTGTTATATTTAAAGGCTTTTCTAGTTCCTTGACGCGCTCAACTGCATTCGATCCGGATATACCTGTATTGCCAGATGAAGCGAAAATTGAGAGTATTGACCGAGTAGCGACTCCTTACAATCCCCAAGCGCCTCATTATATTCAACAAGGACTGTCTTGGGAAGCTATGCAAGTTTTCTTGTCAGAGGTGGGAGTTTAAGGGGTTTCGTTGGAGGGAGAATCCGATCGCACCGAATCGCACTACACAGCACCGATAAGATCGCGTTTGTTGTCATTAAGATAAAAAATGCTTGTATCCGATTGACAAAATTATGTTACTTTATTATGAATAATCATAAATAAATTCCAACCAATTCATATTTTTTGTAGTATCCACTATCGGTTAGATTTCTCTTCTTAATCCCATTTGCCCATTTATCAGCTAGACAAACGCGAACCAGAGCGCCTTTGTTGAGGATTTTCTTACCTTAAGAGCTTATTTATCAGCAAAAACCTCTCAATTTAGACCAGAGAGCCATAATTATTCATCACATCTACCACTTTTGCCATCATGAATACAGCGGTGATACCTACAGAACAAGCGCCTCAAAAAGTTAAGTCTTATGGACGGCTTGATCGGCAAATTATTTTAATTCTCGATTTCGGCTCTCAGTATTCTGAATTGATCGCCCGTCGCATCCGCGAAACACAAGTATACTCCGAAGTTCTTTCTTATCGCACCACAGCAGAACAATTGCGCGAACTAGATCCCAAGGGAATAATCCTTTCCGGGGGACCAAATTCAGTATATGACAACTACGCTCCCCATTGTGACCCAGAAATTTGGAATTTGGGAATTCCCATTTTAGGTGTGTGCTATGGAATGCAATTGATGGTAAACCAGCTTGGTGGCGAAGTATTAAAAGCTGACCGGGGTGAGTACGGCAAATCATCGCTATACATAGATGACCCCACAGATTTACTGACGAATGTCGAAGATGGCATAACTATGTGGATGAGCCACGGAGATTCAGTCACAAAAATGCCGCCCGGATTTGAATTGCTGGCACATACTGAAAATACTCCCTGTGCAGCCATTGCCGACCACACGAAAAAACTTTACGGTGTCCAGTTTCATCCAGAAGTGGTGCATTCTCTAGGGGGTCAGGCATTAATCCGTAATTTTGTATACCACATTTGTGAATGTGAACCGACTTGGACAACCGCTGCTTTTGTGGAAGAAGCGATTCGCGAAATTCGCGCCAAAGTAGGTGAAAAGCGAGTGCTGTTAGCGCTTTCTGGAGGCGTGGATTCATCGACGCTGGCATTTTTGATGTATAAAGCGATCGGCGATCGCCTAACTTGCGTGTTTATTGACCAAGGCTTTATGCGAAAATTAGAGCCTGAGCGATTGCTGAAATTATTTAAAGAGCAGTTTCATATTCCGGTAGAGTATGTAAATGCACGCGATCGCTTCCTCAACGCTCTTAATGGTGTCACCGATCCCGAAGAAAAACGCCGTCGCATCGGACACGAATTTATTCACGAATTTGAAGAAACATCAAAACGCCTCGGTCATTTTGACTATCTAGCTCAAGGTACACTTTATCCAGATGTCATCGAATCGGCTGGTACCAACGTCGATCCCCAAACAGGCGAACGAGTCGCGGTAAAAATTAAGAGCCATCACAATGTCGGCGGTTTACCGAAAGATTTGCGATTCAAACTCGTAGAACCCCTGCGGAAACTATTTAAAGATGAAGTCCGCAAAGTTGGGCGTTCTATTGGCTTACCAGAAGAAATTGTCCAACGCCATCCTTTCCCAGGTCCAGGTTTGGCGATTCGCATCCTTGGTGAAGTCACCGCTGAACGGTTAAATATTTTGCGCGACGCTGATTTGATTGTGCGGCAAGAAATTAACCAACGCGGCTTGTATCACGATTATTGGCAAACCTTTGCCGTATTGCTACCAATCAAGAGTGTCGGGGTAATGGGCGATCAGCGTACTTATGCTTATCCCATTGTCTTGCGGATTGTCCAAAGTGAAGATGGTATGACCGCTGATTGGGCGCGTGTACCTTACGATGTGTTGGAAGCGATTTCTAACCGGATTGTAAATGAGGTCAAAGGTGTGAATCGGGTGGTTTATGACATCACATCGAAGCCACCTGGAACCATCGAGTGGGAATAATAAAAGCAGAAAAAGAAATAAGGTGGGCATTGCCCACCCTATTTCTTTTCACTTTGCGAAATTTAATCAAGAAACTTCCTTCGCCCCTTCTAACATAATGCTAGCGATCGCATCATAAGCATCACACCAAGACTGTTTTACCTCACTCGTCCAGTTTGCTCCGAGATAAAATTCAAAAGTCTTCAATAGTGATGCACCCACCATTGGGTAATATTCTTGGATAGTGCCATATTTAAGATGCCTCGCCCCCATTTCCTTCAATGCATTGTTTAGCACATCTGGTTGACGGAGGTTTTCAACTACCAATACTAAAGCTTTTATGATATGCTTTCGCTGCTCGTTCATGTCAGTATGTGCAAACAACGGCTGAAGTTGAGGGTAATCAGTAAACAGATTTTGGTAGAAACTCGCTGCAAAGTCTGGAGCTAATGGTTTGACTTGAGCAAAACTGCTTTCTAAAGCTTCGAGATTTAAAGTCATTGTACTGGTACTGTTTTTAATGGGTTCCTAAGAAGAATTATCTCTCTCCAAAAAGCAATACTCTGATTGTCTTTATCTTTTTTAACGTGAGTTCGACTTAGTACAGAATTTCGCTTTTTTCGTAGCAAATCCTCTTAAAAAACTCTGCGTCACTTTGCGTTTACCTCCGCGTTCCTCTGCGTTAAAAAACACTACGAACTTATGCAAAGCTGTACTTAGTTTGGACATATTTGGGTTGAGCCTCAATTTGCGCTCAAAAGCTAATTTGCTCAGATTTGTAAGAAGGTGGTTCGACGTGAATTAAAATCCTGACTGGGCTAAAGCGTTCTTCTAAACGCCTTTCTACTTCCTCAGTGATGCGGTGTGCGGTTTCAACGTCTGAGGAATCTACGATTAAATGCATCTCGATGAAGACTTGACGACCAAGAACACCGCGAGAAGCGATATCGTGACAATTAACGACACCAGGTACAGAAAGGGCGATATTATAAATTGCTTCGGGTGCGATCGCCATTTCATCCACCAGCCAAGGTAAATTATCTTTTAAAACTGACCAGCCACTCCAAAATACCAACAAAGCGACGGGAAAGGCTAAAACCAAATCCAGCCATTGATAACCCAACCAAACGCCAATTAAACCACCGATTACACTAATTGTTACCCAAACATCGCTCATGGTATGTTGGGCATCGGCAATCAAAATTGGGCTGCCTACCCGTTTACCCACATGGCGTTCATAAAAAGCTACGAAAATATTCACGCCCAGTACAAGTAGTAATAACCACAGTTCTGATTGTGATATTTTTACCAAGTCCCTACCTTTAATAATTCCTTCAATTGCACTTTGGAGAATTTCAAAGCAGGCTATTCCCAGAAAAGCGGAAATTCCCAAAGCACCCAAAGCTTCAAATTTTAGATGTCCGTAGGGATGCTCGCGATCGGGTTTTGGGGAAGAAAACCTAATAGCAATCAATCCTAAAATGTTGTTGGCGCTATCGGTAACGCTATGTAAAGCATCAGCTTGCAAACTGAGAGAACCTGTCAACATTCCGACAACCGCTTTTAATATCATTACAAACAAGTTTAGTACCAGAGTGATAATTAACACCCTTCGCACCGTGGGACGATTATCGTATGTCATAGATTTTTTTTTACAATTATGTTCTATGACCTCTAATGTAAAACTTAAAACACGAATTTAATGTATCAATCTCTTACGCAGTAAGGATTGTATATCTCTATAAACTCAACTTATTACGCCTTATTGTTGACATAATTTTTAACTAAAATTAGCTACAAGCCTGTTAAACGTTACTATTTCTTTTTTCTAGGCAACTGTTTTTATGTCATTAACACCAAGAATATTTCATGAAAAATCATTCTTTAGTGGTATTGTTGACATTTGGGAAGTTCACACCATAAGCGTCAAAATTAACTTGGTATGCAAGGTTTTTTCTAAACCAGGACTTACGCACGGACTACGTATTTCCGTCCCTATCGACGTAAGGAAGCAATCTCAAAGTCTTGTTTTCTGGTAACGAGTGCGTAAGTCCTATAAACTATAGGAACCAAAAGCAAAACCATTAGACATAGGCGTACAAAAGACGTAGAGACCTAGCAATGCTAGGTCTAATCAAGGGTTTTGGGTAATGCATAATCACCCACGCGATCGCACTGGAAAATATTATTTGTAGCAAGATATTCTCATAAATAGCTCATGTCCCCAAACAATCTAACATTGAACCTAATTGAAGGCTCTGTCTCTTTTAGTTTTTCACCCCAAGCAGCACGAGAATTAAAAGTAGCGATCGATCAATTGATGGAAAGCCTCAAAGCTGTTTCGACTAAAAGCGCTTCTAATGTAGGTAAAGTTACTCCCCAGCGTCCGATGGAATATCGTTACACAGGAGAGGTATTTTTAGAGATTTTTTGTAATCCCAATATCTGGGCTACACCCTTCGCGGCTAAAGTCCTGCTTACCATTCGTGATGTGAGCATCCGTCTCACGACAGAAGCGGAACTCACCCGCCTCATTGAAGATGTGAATCAGTATTTGGAACAAGTAGGTTAGTAGGAGAGTGGGGGGGGACTCCCCGCTTTCCCAATGTGGCGTTTAGAAGGTAGTATTTAGCAGAACAACTAACAATAAACAACGCTCTTAAGAAATAATATGAAAAATCACCGGAACAGTTCCATATTAGAAACCGCCCCGGTAATTTAATTAACAAATTATATTCTAGGTGTTGTACTGGATGTGCTGCAATTGCCGTTCCTTCGGACTCTTGCAAGGTTATCCCCCCTCTTTTAGACCAGGAGGAGGATTTTTCAAAGAGAAGATGCCTTGTCAACATCCGAATCGTCCCGCAGCCTGCACTAACCCTTTGAGCGTTTCTCCAAGACACAAGCCCGTGTGTGTTTCAACAGACGCTTAAGAAGTTTCCATGAATGAAACCTCTTGGGGCATTGCAGAGGCGATCGCGCTACTTGACGCTTTTCTATAAATTAGACGAAGGGAGTTTCTGTAATGATGGAATTGAGCGGCATGGAGCGGGAAAGACGGATTATCAGCAGAGAATATCCTTGGCTATTAAGCCTTAAGTCTTCTGTTGTCACATCCGCACATCCATTTAGACACTTTCATTTCAAAAACTGAGGATTACAACAAAAACCCATTAATCGTTTTCCCATTTTTCACGACCAATCAAATCGCCGATGCGATCGCGCAGTAAAAAATCACATTTTTCTAATTCGCATTCCACGCAAACCCACTCTCTAGCAGGGATGTATTGGCAGAGTGTGTATATTGGCTGTTGTCGGCTGACCATCCCCTTTTGCACCAGTCGGCGTGCTTCGTCTTGGATGACATCCAGAGAGTAGTAGTTAATAGAAGGCACCGTATTGATACTCATGGTTTTAACTCACAAAGTTAGACTTAATTAGTATTCCTAAGAAAACTTAGGAACGAACACCACAAGGATTAATCTTGTGGCTGGGCTTTTGTATTTTGGTATACGGAACTATTTACATTTTGACGCTACATATCCTCAAATTATCTAAAGAAATGTTACGAAAGTCAAGTATTCATGACATTTTCTTTGGATGCGTCTCAAAAAATAGTACCTCGGTAATTATAGTAACCTGTTTATCAAAAGTGCAAATTCTTTTGAAAAGGTTTAAAAGCTTGGCAGAATAATGGTTTCATTTCTGATTTGGTAGAAGTTATTAGTTCCAAGGCAAGTTATTTAAATATCAAATGATGTACTTAAAGTAGTGCCTGAGACTGGTAGAATCCTTTTCCGGTGAAATAGTTCAGAAACATTTATCAAGAGCGAGGGTATCAACTGTTGCAAAGCACAACGGCTGAAGTATACCACAAAAGCTTTTGGATAAATATATTGTTAGTAATTCCTTAAAGAAATATACATCTCTAAATTGACCTTCAGGAACGCAGAAAAAAACATTGCTCTTGGTAAAAAACTGTAACAATGTTGGATGATTTGCTTTTAGGTTAACACTGCTTTGGGTGTGGCGATCGCTATTTTGAGTTATGTGTAGCATCTGGTAATATTTTCCTTAATTGCTTGGGCGTAATGGGTGAAAAAATCTCATGCCAAAAAGTGATTTCTGACAATTAGATTGTGTAAATGAATACCATACTCAATATAAATTTTTCTGCCATTGATAAGTTTTCTCGATAAAATAGCTGGTGAATCATCAAGTTATCTGAGTTTGTTACGAAACCTTGACTCATATATCTAGTTAAGTCGTTTGCTAACGATAATGCTTTCACCATCTCTCGAACACAAGCAATGCTATACAGTAGCTACGGATACATAAATAATATATATGTGACTAGGATATCCCTGAAGCAGGCATAGTCATATTTAAGCAAATGTAAAGCGATCGCATCTGTAAAGTGTTTGGCTGATTTCCTGGAAGTAATTGTTGTTAAAATTACATTGTTATTTCAGTTACGTAAATATCCAGTATTGTCGCTAGCAATTATCACCGCGATCGCAACTCTGATGCAATAGGTATAGAAATCGTAGAGACGTTCCGGCGGAACGTCTCTACAATAGGTTTTCCAAGTAATGGCTAATTACTTTTTGCGATCGCCTCAGTCAAACGCGGCTGATCTAAATTAATCTGATTAAGTAGTAACCACGATTGAATTAAATCGGGACCGTGAACATCTCCAGTTAAAGCGGCACGGAGACTACGCATTACCAAACCTTTCTTGACATTTTGCTGTTTAACTACCTGTTTGATAATGTCTTGAGCGCTAGATTCACTCAGTTGCTGATTATCTACAGCAGCGATAATCCCCTGTAATGTAGCAGCAACACCGCCTTGCTTTAATTGAGCCACTGCCTCATCGCTAAATGGTACTGTTTGGGTGAAAAACAGTTGGCTCATCGCTACCGCATCGGTCAAACGAGTCATGCTTGGCTGAATTAAAGTAACTAACTGCTCTAACCAAGAACGTTCTCGTCCTTGGTCAAATTTATACCCTTCTTTCTCCCAATAGGGTATGATCAAATCTGTCAATTTATCCACTGGCATTGGGTGGATATACTGACTGTTCAACCAATCGAGTTTCGCCCAGTCAAATTTCGCACCTGCTTTATTCACACGCTCAAAACCGAATTGCTTGGCAGCTTCTTCTAAGGTGAAGATTTCCTGGGTTGAGTCTGGAGCCGACCAACCCAACAAGGTCATGTAATTGACTAAACCTTCGGGGGTGAAACCCATTTCCTTGAAGTCAAAGATGGAAGTAACACCGTCCCGTTTGGAAAGCTTGCGCCCATCAATGTTCAAAATCAGGGGTGTGTGGGCAAATTCTGGGATTTTTGCGCCAAAGGCTTCATAAAGCAGAATTTGTTTGGCTGTGTTAGCAATATGGTCTTCACCTCTGATGACGTGGCTGATTTGCATATCCATGTCATCAACTACAACCGCAAAATTGTAGAGTGGCTGACCAATTCCATCTTCTGCGGCACGAGCGATAACCATATCACCACCCAAATCGCTGCCTTGCCAACTCATGTTTCCCCGTACCAGGTCATTCCAAACAATTTCCCGGTTGTCTTCAATTTTGAAGCGAATCACAAAGCTACGCCCTTCTGCCTCAAAAGCTGCTTGTTGAGAAGGGGTGAGGTTGCGATGACGGTTGTCATAGCGGGGAGCCTCGTTTCTGGCTTTTTGAGCTTCTCGCAAAGCCTCTAGTTCTTCGGAGGTGGTGTAGCAGCGATAAGCCAACTGTTTATCTAGCAGGCTTTTTACTGCTTGTTTGTAAATATCTAGGCGTTGGGATTGGAAAAATGGTCCTTCATCCCAAGTTAGTCCTAACCAGCGCAATCCTTCTAGGATATTTTCAGTATATTCGGGACGCGATCGCTCGATATCTGTATCTTCAATTCTCAGAATAAATTTCCCGCCTTGGTGACGGGCAAACAACCAGTTAAATACAGCGGTTCTCGCCGTACCAATATGCAAATTCCCAGTCGGACTCGGAGCAATACGCACTCTGACAGTCACAGCAGATTCTCTCTTCACTAAAGCATGATTAATGTAGCTTAGATTTTGGATTCAATCCAAACTTATTTATTTAACGGGACTGACGGGGCTCGAACCCGCAACTTCCGCCGTGACAGGGCGGTGCTCTAACCAATTGAACTACAGTCCCTTAACATTGCACTTTTCCAATTATGCCGATTGTATGGGTGTTTGTCAAGTTTTTTTGGAAATTAGTTATTAGACATCACCAAAAATTAATTATGCGTTGCCCAGAACCCTTGATTAGACGTAGCATTGCTACGTCTCTACATTAGACTTCTTGCAAAAGTATTTTTTTTAATCTTAAGCCCACGCAGGTGGGCTTCGTTCGTTTAGCCCCAGGCTTCTAGCCTGAGGGCATTTACCGATTTTTGCAAGAGGTCTCTACTTTTTCACTTCATTGTGTCTATTTGTTAGTTGATGTCAGATGCCGCAATATATGAGATTGCATTTTTTTATACTCTTGTTTTAAGAGGTTTTTACTCAACTGGGGCAAAGATGAGGGAGGTAAGCTTTGACTGTGTTCTACCCAAGTGTTCAACATTTGCCGCTGAGTAGGATCGATGCGACTACTAATCACGTTGGCACAGGAATGGGGTGCTTCTGAAGTAAAGAAAATTAGAGGATAGCGTTCATTTTCAGCCAATGAAGACACTAGTTTCTGATTTTGGGGATTTTGCATATCCAGGTAGCAAGGAAGCCACTTGGGTTCGAGTCCTTTGTTATAAAGTACAGTCAGCCACAGCAGCATCGGATGGGGAGATGTGACAAAGATAAATTGGTTGTAACGAGTACAAAAAGCACGGTTGTTTATCTCTTTTTTAGACATCATCAGCAGTAGTGCTGCGAATCCTTGTTCAACGTTGATAAGTTGAGGAAAAACAATTTCTTGAATTGGTTTGTCTTGAGGCCAAAATAGTTTCCAACAGGCTTTTTCTACTATTAAAGGTAAGCTAGAACCCAAGGGGAGGAGAGCGAGAGGGGGAGAGAGGGGGAGAGGGAGAGATAAGGAAGTAATGCTAGCAGTGTAATCTGCTTTGATTAAAGTTGCAGGCAAGCTAAGATAAGTGGACTGATCTAGTTTTTCTAAGATGTTTAGGACTTGGGTAATATTTTGGGGACGCGAGTCAGGTGCTTTCGCAAGACAAGCCATGATTAAATCATCAAGGTCTTTGGGCAGTTTGAGGTTGGGATTAACATCAGCGATCGCTCTTGGAGTTTCAAAGTGATGTGCTTTATACCAGGCACCAAATAAGTCGGTTTCTGGTTGCCAAGGTTTTTTACCTGTAAGCATCTCATACATTGTTACACCCAGACTATAAATATCAGAGCGATTATCTAATTTTTCTCCTTCTAATTGTTCCGGGGAACAATAGGGCAAAGTACCATTAAATCCTCTATTTGTGCTGGTTGTTGCTGAAGACTTTAAAAATTTAGCAATTCCAAAGTCTAAAATTTTTGCTAACTGACCTAATATCGGATCGGGTATAACTAATATATTGGCTGGTTTAATATCTTTATGAACTAACTGATAAATTTCTTCGTCAATGTTAATTCCTTCATGAGCGCATTGCAAGCCCAAACAAATCTGCCGTCCAAGGGTAATAAACATGGCTAAAGGTATAGGAATTAAATCCTTTAAACTCTTGCCGCATAGATATTCCATGACGTAAAATGGTTTGCCTTGTTCATTTACGCCGTAATCATATGCCCGGACTATATGTAAGCTTTTTTGACTTAAAATTGCACATGTACGAGCTTCACGGGCAAAGTCCTCTTGCATCCGAGGATTTGAAAACGTTTGAGAAAGAAACTTGATGGCAACTGGTATTCCCCCTAGCAAGATGTCCGAAGCTAAAAATACTTCACCCATACCTCCCTTACCAATTAACTGCTTTAGTTGATAACGATTGGCAAGCAATTCAGTCTTATTCGGACAAGCAAATGCACTTGGATTCACTTTTAAAACCTCTGCGCTTTCGCAATTAAAATAAATATTATCTAAATCAACTATGCTATATTTTACGGACGGAAGAAAAAACTTACTAACTTAGAAAATATTTTCAATAGGTAATGTTTTACATTTAATTTGTTGTGATTTTTATTTAATGCTAAATTTCGTAAAATTTCTGGTTTAATCTTTTCGTACTCTGCTTTGAGAATAACTTTAGCTTGATTGGAATTAATAACTTCAGGGGAATTTTGACTAAGCTCTAACCAATATGCAAGTTGCTGACGCTGGCTAGGAGTAAGAGTTAAAGTCTTGACATGAGCGCAGTTAGTTGGTTCTTCAAAAGCGAAAAATAGCAGATGATAGTAGCCAGTCTCTGCTAACCTCTGCACTATTTTTTTTCCTTTAGTATCTTTCATGTCCAAGAAATAAGACAACCACCGCGTTAAAGGTAAATTGGCATTATATAAAACTGTTGTCCACAATATCATTGGATAAATATTCATTTTAGATATAAAGTCAGTGCCATTTGTTTTATCTAAAAATTTGCTAATTTCTTTTTTGGGTAACATTGCCCAAAAAGTTGGTATGGTTCCTTGAGTAGTGTGCAATAAATGTGGAAAACCAATTATAGCAATTGGTTTATTTTTAGGCCAAACTTGGTGTAAACATTCTTTTTCTGATATTGAAGTAAGAGGAACTAATTGCACGGAAGATGAGCTTGTCAAGCTGTCGCTACTATTGGAAGTTTTATCATTAAGCTGTATTTTTACCTTTTCTAAGGTTGTTAAAATTTGGCTGATATTTCGTGGGCGATCGCTCGCATCTTTAGCTAAACAATTTATGACTAATTGTTCTAATTCTTGAGTAATTTTGATTTGAGGATTGACATCCTCAAAAGCTGGTGGTATTTGAAACCGATGAGCTTGATACCAAGTGCCAAAGGATTGGCTTGTTGTGTAAAATGGATGCTTCCCTGTTAGCATCTCAAACATCAACACTCCTAAACTGTAAATATCAGAACGCATATCTAGTAGTTTACGTCCTTCTATATGTTCTGGAGAACAGTAAGGTAAACTGCCAATAAAAGAATCTGTAAGTGTCATACCAGCACGCTCTGTTAAAAACTTAGCGATACCAAAATCAAGAATTTTTACTATTGCTCCAACTTTGATATCTTCAACAATAAATATGTTTTCGGGTTTAATATCTCGGTGAACAACCGGATAAATCTCTCCTTTGATACTGATACCTTGATGAGCGCAGTCTAACCCTAAACAAATCTGATGACAAAAATCTAAAAACTGCGGTAGCGTTAATGTTTGGTTTTTTAAAAAAGTTTTTAAATTTTTACCTGGAAGATATTCCATTACACAGAAGGGAATTTTTTCTTCGGTAATTCCGTAGCTCAACACTCGGACAATATGTTTGCTTTTGCGACCTAATTGAGCTCCAATAAAAATTTCCCTAATAAAGCGCTGGGACATTTGCTGATTTACCAGATTCAACGAGAGAATTTTGACTGCAACTGCCATCCCGTTTTTTACAGCGTCTTCTGCTAGGTAAACTCTACCCATACCACCTTTGCCAATTAAATCTCTAATTAAATATCGATTATTTAAAAATTTTCCTATATAAACATCTAATTCTTTTTTTGGTGTTAGCATGACATTAATTTTATTGGCTACCATAAAATATTTTTTTAATAAACTAATAAAACATTCTTTGTTAATACCTAATTTTATATCCTAAAAAGATAAAGTATTTTATAGAGTCAATTAGGTGAGATGAAAAATAACACAAATAAAGGTGAATTTTTGATAAACCCATGACGAATCTCTATGTAAAAGCTTTTAAACATTGTGTAACATACTTATTAAGCAATGCGGATGAGAAATTATACGGAAACGGAATGCAAGGCTAATTAAATTGCCTATTTATGACTGTAAATACACTTGAAAAGAAGATTGGAGATTGGGTACTTAGAACTTCACTACATAAACTTGAGTTTTTTCGGAAGAACGCGCATTCCTGACTACAAAATTATTCAGGGAACTAAACGGCGTAATAACCTGATGAGCCTTGATTCCATCCTGAGTCTAAAGGCTAGTATTTGAGTGCGTTGCAGAGAATTAAAATTGTTATCGCTGATCAGAATTAATGAAGGCTGCCCATCAGGTAGTTTTGAACCAAAAGTTAAACCTTCGATGTTGTCTAGCAACACGTCTAATTTTCTTAAATCTAATAGTAATTTTTTCTGAACTGGTTTAATACTTTTGGTATCAGCTTGCTTTATGCTGTCGATATTGTGAATGTCATCGGCTTGTTCTAAGGAAACCTGAAATAAAGCAATATAAAACCCTAAGCCTGTAAAAGTCCGCTCTAAACTAAGGAAGTCACCTCGATTATCAATAGCAAGTAAATCAGGTAAACCGCTAGCGAAATGTTTAGAAATATCCAAAAGCGGTGCGACTGGTTCAGTCTGATAAAGAAATTCTTTTTCTAGCTGCTTGGTGAGCAGGTTATATTGCAAAATACGGCAAGGACTACTAGTATTTGCTTTGGCTTCTGAACCATCTTGAATTAATGCGTTTTCGGTGGCTGTAAACAGTTTATTTTTGTTGGGTGTAATAGTGAGGCTTTCAAACGCCAAGTTATTACGAATACCTTGTTCACCATTTTTATCTGGTAAAAACTTTTGAGGTATTGGTAATGTTGTAATTTCTTTGCCAGAAGATAATAAAAATTCTTTAATAAAAGGATTAATTAATTGGCTAACATCGCCTTCAGAAGAAATAAATACAGTATCTTTGCTAGTTAAAGCAATACCTTCTGTGTCAGTTTCACCAGCCGGGAACTTCTGACCATTTTCGTTTAACAATGTGGTAACACCCACGGGAACAACGTCGCCATTTGCCAATTTGCCTTTGCTCAGGTCTATTTTTAAGGTGTAAAATCGTGCGGGAGCTTTTTGACCACGGTCATCGGATATGGCGTAATAGAGGTTTTTTTTGGGGTCGTATGTAATTCCTGATAATCCTCCGATTGCGGTTTGTTGGAAAGTTAGATTATTTGGTAAAGTAGCTTGTCCGATAAAATCTATGTCTGTTATTTCGACCGCGTTGATGGGTAAGTTGTAGAAAAAGAATAAGATGCTGATGACGACAATCGCAATACAAAACCAAATAAATTTTGACAAATTCAAGACTTTTTTAATTAGCTGCATAATAAGCTATTGTGAAAAAGGTAAAGACACAAATAGGATATCATAAATAGCTAATAACAAATATCTACTATTAACGTAAGTCAGTATAATTAAATATAATCAAGGTTTTTGCTCATAATGAACGGTATTTTCACTCTTGGCTTTTGGTCAGGCTTTTAAGTGGATCATATCATATCATGTCATGCCCGCTTACTCAGCATTCATAAAAACATTCCAACCGTCGTGGAGACGTTTCTTTCCTAATATCAATTCTATGTGAGGTTGCGCTTTATCGCCCTGCATCAAGCGCAGGCTATATGAAAGACTACACAAACAAAGAACACCTTTGTGGGCTAATTAGGCGCATCTTTATATAGCAATGGTATAACGTCTCTACAACATGTGTGAATTATCCGACATGATATTAACCCCTTAATACTAACATTGCTTTATTTACACCTACCTGACTTAAAAATTGACGAAAGGGGAAAAATAAATTTTAATGTGTCCTGTTGTACGCAGGAACTTGTTGGCTATTTATTAATTAGCGCTTAATTAGAAAGAATTTTATGTTGACGAAGATAATATTCATTTTGAAAAAAGTTAGCTAGCCAGTCTTTAACATTGCGAGTAGCGCGACAGTCGTCTTCGTTGTAGCGTTGGATAATTTCTAGCAAAGTACGATCGCCTGTTTCTAGCCACCTGTCATACCAGTAAATACACTTAGCACCACTTGCCTCTGAATCCCGCCATTCAAATCCTAACCATTTAGCGATCGCTTTCAACGCATAGCTTTCTATGGGCAATGCAACACTTTGTATTAATTCTTCATATACATCGACAAATCGATTCAATACAGGTGCTACATCTCGATGCGGAGTCCGATAAAGTCTCGCTAATCGTTTGACTGTATCAAATTCGTAAACGCAGAAATGATAAATTGGTGCTTCCGGATATTGCCAAACTAAGTTCAAAAATTGCTGCCAAATTAATTCTTCTTCCTCTGCTTTTTCTGCCAGGAATGAATAAAATTTTTCGGTTTTGGCTTGTCTATCAACGACCAAAACCCCTAAGAGATAATCTAAATTCAAATCTGGCTGCGCTTCAATATCAAAGAAAATTTCAATGGGCGCTGTAAATGTGATATCTTCTGTTGGTATCGCGTAAGGTAAGAGAAACGGACGATTTTTAACTAGAGATTCAGCTTGCACTACCAACTTCAGCGCTACTTCGCTGTCAAACCCAACCAAATTTTCTAGTTCGCGGGGAAGAGTTTTGGCTAAAGATTCGACTGTTGTGATGGAAAGTGCTTGGAGTTGAGTGTAGCGAAGGGGTGTAACTCCTGGTAATAGTGAGAGGTGTTTTTCAGAATGAGCGATCGCATAACAACTACTGTACCAGTGACAAAGATTACACTTCTGGCGGGCAATAAATACCTCTGGCGCCGCAGATGATTCTAAAGCTAGAATAAACTCTTCGAGAATTGAGATCATTTGCGGTGTCCATTTAGACAACTCCACCTCATAACTCGTCATTTTAGTACGCAATATCAACCAAGCAGCCTCAGGTTCAACACCTTGCACTGTCCCCAACACCTGGGCGTGAAATGCTGCCGAAACTTGATATTCTTGTTTAGGACGCTTACCTAGTTCGATAGTCGTCGGCACGTACATCCAATCTCCAAAATTGGACTGTCCTGGTTGTTTGAATAGTAAATCTGGACGCGAAAGCAAAGTGTATTCTTCCCCATAAGTAATTAACAACACACCTTTATAAATGCAATCTACGCCTTGCTGCATCAATTCTAAAGTCGCTTCTGCCCCAGTTTCCCAGTCTCCATAAGCATAATCAGGTTGGTGATAGCTCAACGGTGTCAAAATACTCTGTTGATGAGCGATTTTGTCTTGTAGCAATTTTTGCAGCAAATCATTGGCGGGATCTCGCTGCCTTTTATCACCGTAAATATCTAAAAAAGGTCGCCGCTTACACCGTTGGTATTGCAGCAGATGTTCCGCATTTATTAACATTCCTTTAAGCTAACAAGAATTGGCATCAATCGGAGTAATCTACATGAAAAAGAGGGGGAAAGGGGAGGCAGTGCGTTGCGGGGGTTCCCCCCGTTGTAGCATCTGCCGTGAAAGGGTAAGGGGGAAAGGGTAAGAAATAGAGACTGGTTATTAACCAATAACCACTAACAACTAACAACTAACAATTATGACTAGTATTTCTACAGCACAAATCGAGTTGCATCGCTACCGTCAGCAATTTCCAGCTTTAGCTAATAAGACTTATTTTAACTATGGGGGACAAGGACCAATGCCGCAAAGGGCGCTGGATGCGATCGCTTTATCACAAGCACATATGCAGGATATCGGTCCTTTTGGTGATGAGGTGTATATCTGGCTGACATCAGAATATAAAGCAGTCAGAGAGGCGATCGCATCGGAATTAAATGCACCACCGGAAACAATCTCTCTCACGGAGGATGTAACTGTCGGTTGCAATATTGCTATGTGGGGTTTGGAGTGGCAACCGGGCGACCATATGCTGCTCACAGACTGCGAACATCATGGTATTGTGGCGATCGCACGAGAAATTGGACGCAGGTTAAAAGTGGAAATTAACACCTGTCCTGTAATGGCAACTTTAAATGAAGGCGATCCCGTTGATGCGATCGCCCAACACTTACGCCCTAACACACGCTTGCTGGTGTTGAGTCATATCCTCTGGAACACCGGTCAAGTTTTGCCACTTGACAAAATTGTAGAAGTGTGCAGAAATAACGATGTAAGAATTCTCGTAGATGCGGCACAATCTGTTGGCTCAATGCCTTTAAATTTAACAGAATTGGGTGCAGATTTTTATGCTTTCACAGGTCACAAGTGGTTGTGTGGTCCTGGGGGTGTGGGTGGTTTGTATGTGCGACCAGAAGTAAGAGAAAGCCTGAAACCGACTTTTATAGGTTGGCGTAGCGTTGTTACAGATAGTCAAGGAAAGCCTGGAGATTGGCATCCAGATGGACGACGTTATGAAGTGGCTACTTCAGATTTTCCCCTATATGCTGGCTTAAGGCAAGCGATCGCTATTCAACACGAATGGGGAACACCTGAACAACGTTATCAGGAAATTCGCCGTTTGAGTGAGTACCTTTGGCGAAGTTTGGCAACGCTACCCGATATAAAATGTCTGCGGACTTCCCCACCAGAAAGCGGTTTAGTCTCATTTCAACTGACAAATAACAAACCCCAAACTAGCCAGCAACTGGTAAGATTTTTAGAGTCACAAAAAATATTAACTCGAACAATTGCCGATCCAGATTGTGTACGCGCCTGCGTCCACTACTTTACACTAGAATCGGAAATCGACCAATTAATTGACGAAATTCAGAAATTTGGCAAATAAGTAATATGGAACATTGAGCATTGGGCATTGGGCATTGGGCATTGGGCATTTTTTCCCCCTTGTCCCCTTCCTTGTCCCCCTTGTCCCCTTCCTTGTCCCCCAGTCCCCCAGTCCCCAATCCAAAATGGAACGTCCAATTTTATACATTGCCATCACTAATCACGGCTTTGGTCATGCTACCCGCACTGCATCTGTAGCGGCAACAATTCAAAAGTTATGTCCAGAAGTCTTGTTAATTATGGTGACAACTGCACCGCGTTGGTTGCTAGAATGCTATATAGAAGGGGATTTTATTCATCGTCCCCGCGCATTTGATTTGGGTGTTGTGCAAGCAGATAGCTTGATAATGGATAAAGCAGCCACTTTGGAAAAGTTGCTAGAAATTAAGAAAAATCAGAATTCGTTGATTGCCTCTGAAGTCAACTTCATTCGCCAAAATCGAGTTAATCTTATTTTGGCAGACATTCCCTTTCTCGCTTCTTTGATTGGCAAAGCAGCTAATATTCCCTGTTGGATGATGAGTAACTTTGGCTGGGACTTGATATATCGAGATTGGGGAGGGGAATTTATCGAAATTGCTGATTGGATTAGTGAATGTTATTCAAAATGCGATCGCTTATTTCGTCTTCCCTTCCACGAACCGATGCAAGCTTTTCCAAATATCACAGATGTGGGTTTAACTGGTGGTTCTCCTCATTATTCCGCAGATGAATTACGATCTACTTGGGGAATAACTGCCCCAATAGAAAAAACTATTTTACTCACTTTTGGTGGCTTGGGTTTGCAGCAAATTCCTTATGAAAATCTGCGACAATTTCCAGATTGGCAATTTATCGTCTTTGATAAATCTGCCCCAGATTTACCTAATTTTGTAAAAATAACTGATAAAAAATACCGACCTGTAGATTTTATGCCGATTTGTGGACGAGTTGTTTCTAAACCTGGTTTCGGCACTTTTGCTGAAGCCACACGAGCAGGAGTGCCAATTGTTTCACTAACTCGTGATGACTTTGCCGAAGCTGCTTTTTTGTTAAAAGGTATTACTAATTATCATCAGCATCAAATTCTCACTCCTAAAGAATTTTTTGCAGGTAATTGGGACTTTCTCAATCAAGTACCTCAGCAACCAAAGCAATCTCAACCTATTGCTAAAGATGGTAATGAAACTATAGCTAAAGCAGTAATTAATTATTTTTAGACTAAATAAAAGTCTTTAAAGCAAGGATTAGTAGTAAATATCTCCGAAAATGAATGTAGAGACGTAGCAGTGCTACATCTAATCAATGAATGTAGAGACGTAGCACTGCTACGTCTAATCAATGAATGTAGAGACGTAGCACTGCTACGTCTAATCAAGGGTTTCAGATAGCGCATCATTAATTACTGAACAACTAACCACTAACTACTAACAATTTAATGCATTATCAAAAGTTACTGAAAATTGCCACTGTAGGCAAATCCTTGTATAATATCACGCCAAAAATTGAGGCTATAGTTGCAGAATCAAACGTGGAAATCGGACTTTGTACACTATTTTTACGCCACACATCAGCTAGTTTACTGATTCAAGAAAATGCAGATCCAGATGTACTTTTAGATCTAGCTAATTTTATGGCAAAAATCGTGCCAGAATCAGCTAAATACATTCACGATGCTGAAGGTGCCGATGATATGCCGGCACACATCCGCACTGCCCTGACTCATACCTCAGAACACATCCCCATCAATCGAGGTCATTTGGTGCTGGGAACTTGGCAAGGAATTTACATCTGGGAACATCGGCAACGCAGTCATACTAGAGTATTGGTTGTCCATATTTCTGGATGACAATAGACATCTGGTAGAAAAGACGTAGAGACGTAGCACTGCTACGTCTTTACAATAGTAACTAAAAAAGTGGCGTTGCTGATTAGATGTATGAAAATGATTGTGCGTGATGTCAAAACCCTTGATTAGACGTAGCATTGCTACGTCTCTACATGCGGATTCATACATGAAATCAGCAACGCCAAAAAAAGTTAAGTTTATTCCTACTTGATTTACTTCTGATCTACTGCTCGATTAAACTAAGGTTTGTTGCTTTATGCCGCAGGTTATAAAACTGTAAACTATTGAGGTTAATTCAATGTTTATAAAGTCAAATCTGACACATATTCATACTTTCAGTATTCTTGATGAAATCATTGCCCAGCAAAGTATTAATCAATTATCTCTAAATCCACATAAAACTTTAGCTACCAGTTTTGCCGAACTGGGAAGTTTAGTTACTGAAAAAACTAATGACATTCAACTAATAACATTTTTCCAAAAGAGTTTAGAGCAAATAATTTCGGCTTATTTGGACAACTTCCCGGATAATATTTTCTGGGATTTTGATTTTTTGGTAAGTAGTATGTTAAGGCAGGTTTTGGTAGTAAATGATGCTATTGCATTTTTAAAATGTTTTTGTAACAAGATAGTATCGCTGTTGGAGTTGTGCGGAATTAAAACGAAAATACACTTTCGCTACGTCCACGACTTTATTTATGGCTTTGAATGGGCAAGATGGGTGCAAAAAGAACCAGAAACTCGCGCACATGAAGAACCTTTTAGTTTAAATTTTTTAGATTATTTGCTTGCTAAAGGAGAGGAAATTTTGCACCTCATTTGCCAGGAGAAAGCTAATCATTATAAACCTTGCAATAAAGGCTATCGCAATCCTTATTGCTTTTCTCGCGAACCAGAGGATGAACACCGTATGCTAACTTATCTTGCTGTTAATCAACTCATTCCCGTGACAGCATGGAATTGGAATGTTCAACCAGTATGGAATAAACCTTTCCACGAACTTCGCGAGCAGTTATCATTAAAGCTGAATATTCCAAATAAGAGTCATACCGATTCTATGTGAGGTTGCGCTACAAAACCTCCGCGTACCTTTGCGCTTCCCCTTGCGTACCTTTGCGTTTAAAATCATCTAGAGCGCAACAACTGCACAAACGTATCACTCACAGTATGATCCTTAGTGTTGGCAGCATATTGAATCAAATCTTCTCGCAGAGCTTTAGCTTTATCCAAGGGTAGCAAAGTTGCTAATAAGAAGTATACACCACGAAAGCGCGGATCGCTCATGTGGTCAATTAGGCGTTGTTCGGCTGCATCACCATCACCGAGAAAGGTTTGTACTAGAAAGAAGTCCATAATTTTATCATGGCGGAAGTAGCATTCTTTCTTCGGTTCTCCTTTTTCATCTAGCCACTGACGGCTAACTACCATTTTATATTTCTCATCTTCCATCGATTGTAATTCTTGGTGGTAAAGTTCACCAGATAAAGCCTTCTCATCATTCAGCCGCATTTGGTAGACAGATAAAGAGAACTTTTTCAAGGGAAATTCATGCTTCCATTCTTGCAAATATTCTGCTGCCATTTCTTTATATTGCTGTTCTTGCAGGCGAAACAAATCTGGTTGCTTGCCTTGTGATAACATTTGAGCAACCAGAGTTAAATCCATCGGGTTAGAAAGAGTTCGTTGTGCTGCTTCTAACTCTTCGCGAGATTGTTGTTGGTTGAAGGCTTCTGTTAAGTAGTTTTTGCAAGCTTGCTCGTAAGCAGTACCTTGAATTTTCGCATCTTTAGGTAGTCGCTGCTGTCGGGTAATCAAAAATTGTTCAATTTGTTGACGTTCTAAAGGTTGCAAGTAATACATCTTCGCCGTTGAGGGGGGTATCCACTCTAGCGGCTGGGTAGTCATAATGATGTTACCGCGAAAGTAGCTCTCGACAAACTGCGTAATTTTGGCGCGTGTGTCTGCTGTCACTTCGTTCAGTCCATCGATGCAAATATCTATGGCGCCGCTGTAAATCAGGTTTTTCAGAAACTCGGCGTCTTGTGCTTGTCCGTGGAGCTTTGCCTGAATTGCCTCAATTACACCTTTATCGCATTTGTGCGCCGGCAGATAAACGACAATTGTTTGAGAAGATTTTACCAGATGGCGGAGAAACATCGATTTGCCTAATCCAGAATCGCCTTCTAAGACGATTTGCCCTTTGATGCTGGGTATCTCTTGGGTAATTAATCGAATCTCTTGCTGTAGAGACGCGATGTTTTGGGATGATGAAGAAGAAGACGCGATTCATCGCGTCTCTACAATGCCGGATTGGGGGAAATATGCTTGGGAATTAAAATTGTTTAATCCGGCGTCTGCTAGGAGGGAAGGTTTAAATGGTTCAAATAGTTTGCGACGTAAGAAGGGAACCCAAGCGAGGATAAAGCCGACGTAACCCATACCGAGAATGCGACGTACCCACAGGTTCCAGAAGAAGATTGCTTGAACTTGGGGAAATTTTGGGTAAGCAAAGATAAGGGCAAGCCAAAAGGTAATATGAATAAGGATAATGTTTCTCGCACGGAAGAACCACTTCCAATATTCGAGATTATTAATCACCGACTGCACCGTATCGGCTTCGTTATATCCGTCTTTTTCTAGGTTGTCGTGGTGACTTTGAAGTAAAATAATATCTTGTGCTTTCCATGAGACTTTTTTGCTAGCAACAACATAGTCTATTTGCTTTGCTAAGTCATCTTGTAATCGCTGAAGCTTCTGAGTCTTACTTGCTTCCCAGGCTTTTTTAAAGAGATTGAGAGTTTTAACGCCTTTATCGTGATTCAATTGGGTAGGAATAGTTTTGCTGTCAGGAATGCCAAGCCATGTCAGCAGCGTTTTCACTTCATCAGTACCACCACCAAGGAAGTAGGTTAAGAAACGCCACTTCAAGTATAGCTCATTTGGCTCATAGACATTATTTAGGACTACAACAATCTTCGTCAATTTTAGTTGTTTGATATTCCCTAATGCTTTGGCTGCAATGTAACGATAGATAGCGTCAACTTTTTTATCTTTGATGAAGTTGAGGATTTCGGGAGCGTACTTTGCCCCCGCTTCTCCCAAGTTGCCTAATGCTACCGCTGCACTGCCACGAACGTAAACCTCAACTTTTTCATCTTTGAGGATTTTGGCGATTTCCGGAGCGTACTTTGCCCCCGTTTCTCCCAAGTTCCCTAATGCTTCGGCTGCCCTCCCACGAAGAGTTGAGTCAACTTTTTTATCTTTGATGAAGTTGAGGATTTCGGGTGCGTACTTTGCCCCCGCTTCTCCCAAGTTTCTTAATGCTGAGGCTGTACTGATACGAACGTAAGCGTCAACTTTTTCATCTAGGAGGATTTTAGCAGCCTTGTGGGCAATATCCTCCAGTTTCTTTGGCAGAGCTTTCAAATCTTTCGCTTCATATTCAGCTAATTTGTCAAAAGCAAGTTGCTGCACTTTCGGATAGCCATCGTCAAGTGCAGCCAATATACCATCAATCTGCCACGGTTGCGGGATACACAAGTAACGTAGTCAACCGAAGTCAAACAGCGTCAATTCCTCGTAGTTCGCTCTCTGATTGACCTTACTCGTTCGTTGTCTTTTAGGTTCTAGAGTCTGGGGTTTATCCGTACCCGTTG